>Ga0185299_10000154_pt1 | contig 216508 bp, 192 predicted proteins | sample PaiPotPPA55metaG_FD_128002 | JGI IMG/M metagenome (GOLD analysis project Ga0185299, IMG submission 128002) | Iron sulfur acid spring bacterial and archeal communities from Banff, Canada, to study Microbial Dark Matter (Phase II) - Paint Pots PPA... ...
TGCAAACTGCACATTCCGAGAAAACATAGATCAGCGCGAATGGATTCGACTCGACGAATGGTCTCGATGCCTGTCGTGACCCGCGCCTCTTTAACAAAATTTCCTCCGAGCATCAGCACGCTCAACCTCGGATGATCCGCCAACGCCAGCGCAAGCGGTGGGCTGTTGGTAACGATCGTCGCCAAACGCTCTCTTGAAAGATAGGAAGCAATTCTTAGATTAGTGGTACCTCCATCAATCAGCACCACCTGACCGTCGCGGATCATGTCAGCCGCCGCTCGAGCAATTCCGATCTTGCTCTCCATGTCGATTTGTTGGCGAGATACAAAAGGAACGGCCTCGGCACGGCGAGGCAGGGCGCCGCCGTGTACCCGTTGGATCTTTCCGGAACTCGCCAATTCGCGCAGATCTCGACGAATCGTGTCTTCAGAGACCTTGTATCGAGTGCTAAGGTCCGCGGCGAGGACTCGGCCCTCACTACCAAGCAGCTCCAGGATGTACTGGTGGCGCTCTTCCTTTAGGGCGATTTGGCCTGCCTCCGCTTCTGGTTTCATTCCGTCCATGTGCACGAATACACTTGGTTATGCACGTATATACGTGTATTGTACGATTTATGCAGGATACTGCCAAACTTAGCGCCATACAAGGTCTTTCGCAAAAGCGTTCGGTTCGGGCAGTCGTCTTCGATTACGGAAACGTACTTTGCCTCGAGCAAACGCTGGAGGATATGAAAAGTATGGCGCTGGTGTGCGGCATTCCCCATGAGCAATTTTCAGGACTTTACTGGAAGCTACGGCCGCCCTACGACCGGGGTGATATCGATGGACCTGCCTACTGGAGAGCGGTCGTTGGCCAGCAAGAACTGGGTTTGAGCAGAGATCAGATAGCAACGCTAATCAGGCTCGATAGCGAAAGCATCACTCGACCAAATCAAGGCGCTGTGCAATGGGCAAAGCTGCTGCACCATGAAGGCTTCCCCTTAACCCTTCTCTCAAACATGCCGCTCGAACTCAGTCGCCATGTGACCAAGTTCTTTCCGAGCCTCGCTACATTTGAATACCTGATTTATTCCTGCGACTACGGGTCCATAAAGCCGGAGCTGGCGATCTATCGAAATTGTCTCGAACTACTCAAAGCGGCCCCGCAAGACATCTTGTATCTGGATGATCGCGCCGAAAACGTCGAGGCGGCAGCTCGCTTAGGAATCAACTCTGTACTGTTTGACACGGTCGAAAAGACTGCATCAAGAGTCGAGAGCCGATTCGACATCCCTGTCCCGAGTTATGGCCGCTGTCGCCAGTCAGGTTCACAGTAACAAATCGGCGCCAGGATCGGATGGAATCCGATTGATGCAGCAACGCACCCTCCAACAGGTACGCGTGAGCGTGTCCTTAATCTACGAAGTCCTTTTTCCCCTCGGATGATTTTCGCTCCATCCGGCCTGCCAGCCGTCCAGCGCGATCACGCGCAAGGAATGGCTGGAGTGTCCTCTCATACTTTGGTGATCGGTTCAGCAAGTCGCCGGGCCTTAACGTTACCTCATCATCTTGCGACAGCAGCGTGCGATCTGTTGTTCTTCCTGTGTGGCAACAACCCGGATCTTCCCCGCAGTGAGGCCGAGAAACTCGAGGCCCTTTGTAGCTGCGGACCGTATGCGCTCGCTGTGCTCTCCGATGCCACCGGTAAATACAAGAAGGTCGACACCGCCAAGAAGAGCGATGTATGCGCCAATTCCTTTGCGTACGGAAAGAGCAAAGATATTCAGTGCGAGCGCAGAATGCGGATCGTCGGAGCGGGCACGTTCTTCCAGCACGCGCATATCACTCTCGCCTGAAGAGAGAGCGAAGAGGCCGCTTTTATGGTTGAGGAGATCTTCTAGCTCATCAGCACTGAACTTCTCATTACGGAGGAGATAGAGGAAGACGCCAGGATCGAGATCACCGGAGCGCGTGCCCATGGGGATACCACCGGTGGGAGTGAGGCCCATGGTAGTGTCGATCGATATTCCGTTGCGCAGGGCGCACAGGCTGGCTCCGTTGCCGAGATGCGCGAAGATGGCTCGTTCGGGGAGTTCCTTGCCGAAGTGATGAACGAGCGACTCATACGAGAGACCATGGAAACCGTAGCGCCGGATCCCTGCGTCAAAGTAGCGCTGGGGAAGGGGTAGATGCGATGCCAGTTCCGGGAGGGTCACGTGAAAGGCATCATCGAAGCAAGCGAAATGTGTCGCCGACGGGAAGATCGATTGCGCCGAATCGATAAGCGCCAGCGACTGCGGGATGTGCAGCGGCGCGAAATGTGTGGCGGAGCGAAGTTTGTCCAAGACCTGTGGCGTGACGCGTTGGTGCGTTACAAGCTTGGGCCCTCCGTGCACGATACGATGGCCTACAGCCACGGGTGTCGCAGGGATATGCTCCTTGACTGCTTCAACGAGAGCAGCCAGGGCCATCCTTTGCGATTCTTGAATGGTCTCGCGTGCGAGCAGCATCTTCCCATCGGAGGAACGGATGTGTAATTTGCCGTTCTTATGACCGATACCCTCCGCGGCTCCAGTCAGCAGCGGCTCTTCGTCGATTGCGCCACGGTAGTACATTCCGAACTTCAGTGACGAAGAGCCACTATTCAGTGCGAGAATCAGTTCGTTTTTTCGGGACCGTTCTTCGTCCATGCTTACCCTGGCCACTTCCAGTTGCGTATCTCTTCTTTATCGATGCCTTCGGCGTGAGCGTAATTGATGCTGTCGATGATCTGGTCTTTAAGCCATTCTTTAACGTGGGCTCCGGTGGATCGTAGCCGCGGAACCCGGTCGATGACATCGGTGGCCAGATCAAAGCGATCGACCTGATTCAGAATGGCGAGTTCGAGGGGTGTGTTGATATTGCCCTTTTCTTTGTATCCGCGCACGTGGAAGTTGTCATGATTGGTGCGGCGATACGTGAGCTTGTGGATAAGCGCGGCATAAGAATGGAAGTTAAAGATAACGGGCTTGTCGGCAGTGAAGAGGGAATCGAAGTCGCGGTCTGAGAGTCCGTGAGGATGTTCGGTTTCCGGCATGAGACGGAAGAGATCAACAACGTTTACGAAACGGATCTTCAAGTCGGGGAAATGCTTTCGGAGAATTTCGACTGCCGCAAGCGATTCCATGGTCGCGATGTCGCCCGCGCAAGCCAGAACCACATCGGGCTCGGCGCCATCGTCGGTCGAAGCCCAGTCCCAGATGCCGATGCCCTTGGTGCAGTGGGTCACGGCGTCTTCCATCGTGAGGTACTGAAGATGTTCCTGCTTATCCGCGACAATCACGTTGACGTAGTCGCGCGAGCGCAGGCAGTGATCGGCGACACTAAGCAGACAGTTCGCGTCCGGCGGTAGATAGATGCGCACGATATCCCGGCTCTTGTTAGTCACCACATCAAGAAATCCGGGATCCTGATGAGTAAAACCGTTGTGATCCTGGCGCCATACGAGAGATGTGATGAGGATGTTGATCGATGGCACCGGCGCGCGCCAGTTAATCTCCTTCTTCGACTTCTCCAGCCACTTGGCGTGCTGGTTGAACATCGAATCGATGACGTGTACGAAGGCTTCGTAAGTGGAGAAGAAGCCGTGGCGGCCAGTAAGAACGTAGCCTTCGAACCAGCCCTCGAGGGTGTGCTCGCTGAGCATCTCCATGACGCGGCCAGAGACGTCGAGTTCGCCGCCATCGGCATCCTCCGGCTTGTACTCCGCGAGCCATGTCTTTTTCGAAGCCGCATAGATCGCCGTGAGCCGGTTCGAGGCGGTTTCATCGGGGCCGAAGACACGGAAGGATCTCATATTGCGGCGCATTACTTCCGCAAGAAAGTGTCCAAGCACGTCGGTCGGCGGAGCATAGGCGCTGCCGGGCGCCTTCAGTTTGACGGCATAGTCGCGAAAGTTCGGCATATCCAGTTCCTTGCGTAGCAAACCGCCATTTGCGTGCGGGTTGGCTGAAATGCGGCGCGTGCCGGAAGGCGCGAGTTCCTGTAGTTGGGGTATGAGGGTCCCGTTCGAGTCGAACAACTCTTCGGGCTTGTAGCTGCGCATCCAGTCTTCGACAATTTTGAGACTCTTCTTATTCGTAGCGGGGTCGAGCACCGGGACCTGGTGTGCGCGCCAAAAATCCTCTACCTTGTGGCCGTCCACTTCTTTTGGGCCGGTCCATCCTTTCGGGGAACGAAGCACGATCATCGGCCAACGCGGACGCGTAGTATCCCCTGTCGAACGGGCGTGCTGCTGGATCTCCCGAATCTCAACGATGCATTGTTCCAAAGTTGAAGCCATCTTCTGATGCATCACAGAGGGGTCGTTGCCTTCGACAAAGTATGGCTTGTGGCCGTATCCGGTCAATAGCGCTTCCAATTCTTCATGCGGTATGCGCGCGAGAATCGTTGGGTTGGCGATCTTGTAGCCATTGAGATGCAGCACCGGCAAGACGGCTCCGTCGCGAACGGGATTAAGAAACTTGTTGGAGTGCCATGAGGTCGCCAGCGGACCAGTTTCCGCCTCGCCATCACCGACCACGACTGTAACGATGAGATCAGGATTATCGAACGCTGCTCCGTAGGCGTGCGAGATGGAGTAGCCCAGTTCGCCGCCTTCGTGAATCGAGCCCGGCGTCTCCGGAGTGCAGTGCGAGCCGATTCCACCAGGAAAGGAAAACTGCCGGAAGAATTTCAGCAATCCAGCTTCGTCACGGCTCTTGTCGGGATAAATCTCAGAGTAATAGCCCTCGAGATAGCAGTTGGCGAGGGTAGCTGGCGCGCCGTGACCGGGACCCGAGATATACATAACATTTAAATCGAATTTCTTGATGAGACGGTTCAGGTGAACCCAAACGAGAGATTGGCCGGGATCTGATCCCCAATGACCGAGAAGCCGATTCTTGATGTGCTCCGGCTTCAATGGTTCGCGGAGGAGTGGGTTCGCGCGAAGATAGATCATGCCCGCCGACAAATAGTTACAAGCGCGCCAATAGGCATCCATCGTGCGCAGCTCCTCGGATAATAGGGGCGTCAAGATTTCTGCTGTGCCAGCCATAGACATTCTCCTAGGTTCAAACGCGCGTGCGGAACTCTGTAACCGGAGTGAGCGATGCGCTTTTCACAGCCTAAACGGTTCTGACATGGAAGAAAATATCACTTACAAAGTTACCGCCCGTATATTTCCCTGATATGAGAAGGGAAGATAGTGACCCGGCTGGATCAAGAGGACGGGCTGCTCATCCACAGCGGCAACAAATGTCAGAAAGAACACGATAGGAAACACAACCACACCCGGCGAAGTGGTCCTGTAAATGGCGTAGATGATCATGAAAAACGTCATCGAAAAGAAGGCCTTTGTTTCTTCATCAGGTGGATTAGCGTCGGCGAGGGAGCCTCTTTGCCGAGGCCTCGGATCCAGCTGGTTCACGGAACGGTTCCACAGAAATGCGCTGGTAACACACTTCCAGCACGGTCAGGTATTCTGTGCCGCCCGGCAATTGAAGGACTACGCTGTCACCCGCTGCCGACTTCATCAACGCGCGCCCCAGAGGTGACACCCAACTGATGTGGTTGCGATTGAGATCGATTTCGTCGGTGCCCACGATGCTCACCACTCGCGATACTCCCGCGGCATTGGCATAGCGCACGGTCGCTCCGAAGAATGCCTTCGTCGCCGCCTGCCCCGCTCTGGGAGCTTCCGGGTCCACGACTTCCGCGGCTTCGATTCGCTTGGTGAGAAAGCGAATCCGCCCATCGATCTGCCGCAGCCGTCGCTTGCCGTACTGATAGTCGGCGTTTTCACTGCGATCGCCGTTGCCCGCAGCCCACGCCACCACCTCCGTCACGGCCGGGCGTTCCCTGGTGAGCAGAAACCGGTGCTCATCTTTCAGGCGCTCGAGGCCGCTCGGCGTGATGTAGTTCTTGACCGGCGTCCCGGGCTCGTCGGCTCGTGGCTTTCTCGTAAACCCTTTTCGCATCTCGTAATCCTACCAGCGCGAATCCAGTCGGTGCTCCCGATGAACGCGGATGAACGCCGATAGACGGCCCTTGCAGCGGAGAGAAGGATTAAACGTCGTATAATCTCGTGCGCGCAGCCTGGGAGCAGAACATATGAACGTACAAGAACAAATCGAGAAGTATATTACCAGCCAGCCGGAGTCAAAACGCAGTGACATGCGCGAGTTGCATCGGCTCACACTTCAAGTGTCACCAGAATGCAAATTATGGTTCTTCGATGGTAAAGACAGCAAAAATCATACTGTTTCCAACCCTACGATTGGATATGGATTTCACACAATAAAATATGCCAATGGAAAAAGTAGAGAGTCTTTTCAAATTGGTGTGAGCGGAAACAAAACTGGAATCTCTGTCTATATTCTTGGTCTCAAAGATAAGAAGTACCTAGCCAAAACGTATGGAAACAAACTAGGCAAGGCGAGCGTGACCGGATATTGCATTCGGTTTAAAGCTCTAAAGGATATAAATATGGATACGCTTGAAGCGGCAATAAGATATGGGCTTGCAGCTTAGAACGAAAAAAGGCAAGCTGATGAAACGATCCCACCCTTAAAAGGCAAGCAGTTATCGATGTAAAGGGCGGGTGGCCCATCTTTGCATTGCACCGTTCCCACGGAGGGTGCCCCATCCTTGCGTTTTTTGCAAGTGGGCGGCGATGCTGCCGGCGCGACTTTTGTCCGTTCTAAATACCCGTGGTGTATGCCGTCGTCGTACCCGCCGGCCGCAGGCAGCTTCATGGATTGCCGACTAATCGGGAGTTGGTTCACTTTGCACCACAACCAAGAACACTACGCCGACAATGGTAAACATTCGGAATGCCTCTTCCTGCCCATTCCAAATTCTCGACTGCCACATTAGAAACCATTCGCCCCCGACGTCGAGGAATGCCACCAACCACATCAGCAGGCTCGTCGTCAGCGCAATCACGGCGACGTTCAGCGCAGCGTCGAATTGCTCCCTGTCCCCGCGATACGATTTCAGCAACCGAACCCCAGCCCACCAGCACAGAACCATAGTGACTGATTCCCAGGCAATGATGCCGATGTAGAAGACCGTATGTACCCGCGGCGAACTGAAGGCGCGCCACATGAGGTGGTTCCCCGGAAAGGTTGAGTCCATCATCAGGACGTGGCGGACAAACTCATAGTTGGAGCCGTAATCCGTGATGTTGTTTAGAACCAGAATCGTGTAGAAAAATGCGATGGCAAGAACGAGAACCGCTTTGGAAACGCGAAGCGCCATTACATGCCGCATAGGTTGTCGCACGCGCGAATTATATCTCTCGGCGACTGACTGCAACCTTTCTTGGAGTGCATGAGTTTCATATCGCATCCTCTTAGGGAGTGCGATTCTGATGCCACTCGTGGGGTGTAGCTCCCGTGACCCTCTTGAACGTCCGCGTGAAGTGGCTCTGATCTGCAAAACCTGTTGCCACAGCCACCATGGAAAGACTTTCTCCTTTCATCAGCAGTAGCTCCTGCGCTTTGCCTATCCGGGTGTTCAGTTGATAGCGATGCGGGGATACTCCTGTAGACGCCTTGAACATCCTCGCAAATTGCGAGGGTGACAGGTCAACCAGACGAGCAAGCTGGAAAACAGAAACCGATAAATCGAGATGCTCGTGGATAAAGTCGAGGACGAGACGGAGTTGTGAGACCGATAGTCCTGAGTTCTCTTTTCGGGGTCGCCACTGGAAGCAGGCGCTCAGGAGGGCGACCGTGAGTCCTTCTCCGTACAATTCTGAACTCGGGTCCGATGCGTCGCATTCGGCAGCAAGGAGTCGCGCGCACTCGACCGCTCTCTTGTCATGAAACATCAGCTCAGGATTTCCTGCTTTGCCCGGGTCCAGATCCGTGCCAAACCAAGCTCCCAGAGATTTCCTGTCGAAGCTCAGGCGAAGTTCGCGTACAGACTCCATGTTGTCCGTATAGCCCCAGACCCTCATCTCTGCCGGAACAAAACTGATGTGATTAGGCCGTTGACGTTCCAGGGCAGCGGGACGATACAGATTTGTGCGGGCCTCACATCTGCCGCCTATCTCCGCGAGCACAACTGTGAGAGTGTCTTGCGGACCCGACAGGTCGTGCCAGGCGCGGCCTGGGTGGTTGAAATGCTGCAGGTGACGAACCGCTATGCCCGCGAAGGTTCGAAGTCTGCTGTGCGCCGCCTTCATACCATGCGGAGAACGAAACTCAAATGTGTCCGGTCCCCCAGAAACCCGCATCTGTCGTCCTCCTATCGCGGCTCTCGCCCATAGCGTTTTCATACTATGATAGCCGTTTCGTACAAGCCATTCTCTGTTCCTTCTATGTATTTTGAGAGAAATGCCAGGAGGAAGAATCGCCGGGAAGGTCAAAGGAAGGAAGGTCCCGGGAAAGATCGTTACACTGGCAAAAGAAAACAAGGGAGCGAAGATGACAGTTGCAGAACTGATGCACCACAACTTCGATCAGATCTTCATCGAGCTTGATCCAGTGAAACGCGAAGCCATGATGCGCAAGGCTTATACGGAAGATTGCGTATGGATACACCCGGGTGGCCGCCTGGTCGGCATTGCGGCGATCAATGAGGCAGCGTCGGAAATTCGCAAACACATCCCGGAGTATCGCTACAAGGTGGTTGGCGATATCCACACGATGCACACTGTCGGAATGTGTCGTTGGGGCAGCGGACTTCCTGGCCAACCGTTCCGCTATACCGGTACCGACGTGGTGGAGGAACGCGACGGCCGTCTTGCTATCTTCTACACCTTCATCGATAGTGGAACTCCGCCGGTCTCGTGACGGAATAAGGCCCCGGAGGTGCCCCCTCCTTGCGTTTTTTGCAAGTGGGCGGCGATGCTGCCGGCGCAACTCTTGTCCGTTCTATACCGCCCGTTGTGTATGCCGTCGTCGTACCCGCCCCTTCGACTTCGCTCAGGGCAGGCTCTTCGAAAAGTACGCGAAGGACGGAGCACCCGCATCTGTGGTGGCTTCTGCAGTTTGAAAGCCGGGCCACCCGCCGATAAGGACGCGGTACCTGGTCTCTTGAGCTTCACTTCTTGGGCCGCGACTCCGGCGGCACAAGACCTGCGAGGCGGTAGTACACGACGAGCTGGCCGTAGTGTTCACCACTATGCTCGATGATGCCGTAGGCAATGTCGAGAACGCGCGCTTTCTGGCCAGGGTAATAAACAACCTCCGTCATCAGGCCTTTCTCGCCCTTTGACTGAATGGCGGCGGCTCCGTCGGCAACGGATTTCTTTACGAATGTGACGATGTCGGCCCTTGTTTTGTACTGGTCGCGCTTCGGGTCTTCTGCCGCGGGAGGCTTCTGCCCCATCACGGGATTGGTGAAGTAATACATTGATCCCGCCGCGTGCAGCAACTGCTCTGCGAAGCTGCGTTGCGCCGGCGTGGGCTTGAAGTCGTATTTGTCCTCAGGAAAATCCTCGGCCATGGCGATTAGTTTGCGGCCAATTTCGTTCCAGGAATCCAGCACGACCTTCAATTCGGGGTCGGCAGGTTTGACGGCTGCATCTTTCTTCATCGCGTCATTCTTCATCGCGTCCTGGGCACGGGCGGGAAATGCGAATGCCAGCAGGACGATAGCGAGAAACGGTATTTTTTTCATTTTCTTTCTCCACGATTGAGTTTCGCAAATCAAAGCTTCAGCTTCTTATTTCGCCTGTGTCAGACCCGCAACAACTGCGGCAACTTTATCGAGTTGCTCATTCCAGCCCTCTAATTGACCGCTGTCTTTTGCGCTCTGCATGGGTTCATTTCCAATGAAGGTGAGTTTCGTCCGGCCGTTCCCGAGATCCTCAAAGATGACCACGTCGTGCGCATCGTCTGTGGCCTCAGGTTCTATTCCATATGTCTCAGGATCAACCTTGTTTCCCTTCGAGTCCGAAAAGTACATGGAGTAAACGATCTTCTCGTGCAGAACAATCTCGTGGTATTCACCAGCGTTCCAGCCCTCCTGTCCATCCGGCGTTCTCATGCAGTAGAGAAATTTTCCTCCCACACGAAAATCTATCTTGCAAGCCGGCGAAGTAAAACCCTTCGGCCCCCACCACTGCATCACATACTTCGGGTCTGTCCACGCCTTCCAAACCAATGCGCGCGGGGCATCAAAGACTCTTGTGATAACCATCCGCTCTGTCTCGTTCACCGTGCTTTTTGTCATCTCTGGCCTCCTCTTTCTTCATTTGATTTACAACTGCATCCAGTTTGTCGAAGCTCTCTTCCCAGAATCGGCGATAGTTAAACGCCCAGTCGCGGACTGTTTTAATCGCTTCTGGCCTCAGCGTGCACACACTCTCTCGTCCACGCTTTGTCTTGATCACAATCCGCGCCCGCACCAGGTAGGCAATATGTTTTGAAATCATCTGCTGCGAGAGTGCAAACGGTTCCGTCAATCCATGCACAGAGGCAGGCCCATGCGAGAGTCGTTCGATCATTGCCCGGCGGGTTGGATCAGACAAAGCCGCAAACGTGGTGCCTAATTTATCCACAACCATATGGTAGTGGATTATCTGTCAATGTCAAGTGTGAATTTTGCGATGCCTGATTTCTGTTTACTGATCCCAATCTGCCAAGCGTTGGCCAGCAATTTTCTGGCCGGCCTACACTGCAGCTACACTATTTAAGAGGCACCGTGCCCAAGTTGCTCTTTCAAAATGATCTCTTTCTCAAACATCAATAAACAATATGGCAAGCAGTTGCTCTTCGTGGATGCTTCGTTTCAGTTAAATCCTGGCGAAAAAGTTGGGCTGGTCGGTCCCAATGGATCGGGCAAGACAACGCTATTCCGGATGGTGGTCGGCGAGGAAACTCCCGACGAGGGTGCGGTCTCAGTTCCCAAAAAGTTAACGATCGGCTACTTTCGCCAGGACGTCGAGGAGATGCAGGGCCGTTCGGTGCTGGATGAAGCGATTGCAGGCAGCGGGCGCGTCGGCGATCTGCACCACGAACTCGAAGCCTTGCAGCGGGAAATGTCCGACCCCGACAAGGCGGATGACATGGACCGCATCCTCGATCGCTTCGGCCACGTTCAGGAGGAGTACGAGCATTTAGGCGGATACGCGCTCGAATCGCAAGCCCGTGAAGTGCTCCACGGTTTGGGGTTCAAAGACGATCAGATTGACGGCGACGTGGGCGCTCTCTCCGGCGGATGGAAGATGCGGGTTGCGCTGGCGCGGGTCCTGCTCGGAATGCCGGATGTATTGCTGATGGACGAGCCAACGAACCATCTCGACATCGAATCTATTATCTGGCTCGAACAGTTTCTCAAGTCATTTCCCGGCGCGCTGCTGATGACCTCGCACGATCGCGAGTTCATGAATCGCCTGGTCTCAAAGATTGCAGAGATCGATGGCGGAGAAATCATCACCTACTCCGGCGACTACGACTTCTACGAGCGCGAGCGGGCGATTCGAGAGAGCAACCAGCAGGCAGCCTTTGCCCGGCAGCAGTCCATGCTTGCCAAAGAGCAGCGCTTCATCGATCGTTTCAGAACGCACGCCGCCAAAGCGGCCCAGGTGCAGAGCCGCATCAAAGCGCTCGACAAGATCGAAAAGATCGAGTTGCCCAAAAAACGCACCGTCGTGAAGTTTGATTTTCGTGTCCCCCCACGTTCCGGCGAACAGGTGGCCGTCCTGGAGAATCTGCACAAGAGTTACGGCCCGCGTGTGATTTACGAAGGGTTCAATCTCACCATCCGCCGCGGAGAACGCTGGGCCGTCATGGGCAGAAACGGTGCAGGGAAGACTACGCTTCTTAAAATGATTGCCGGGGCCAGCGCTCCAGATGCCGGAAGCGTGCGGCTCGGCGCCAGCCTGTATATGGGCTACTTCGCGCAACAGTCTTTAGACACGCTCAATTCCGATCTCACCGTCACCGAACAGTTGCAACAGGATTTTCCCCAGGACAGTATCGGCTCGTTGCGGAATCTGGCGGGAGCATTCCAGTTCTCCGGCGACGACGTGGATAAGAAGATCCGCGCACTCTCCGGCGGAGAAAAGTCGCGGATGGCCATAGCGCGCATGCTCTACAACCCGCCGAACTTCCTGGTGCTCGACGAACCCACCAATCACCTCGATCTTGCGACCAAGGAGATGCTGGTGGACGCGCTCAAGAATTTCGAAGGCACCATGATCTTCGTATCGCATGACCGCATGTTCCTTCGCGGCCTCGGCTCCCGTGTGCTGGAACTAGGCGGCGAGAGCGGCACGGACCGCCATCCCACTGTTTATCCGGGGTCGTATGTTGAGTACGTGCAGAAGCTTGGGCATGAGGCGCCTGGGATCTATTCGTAGGGCTTGGTGCAACGGGCTTTCTTGATTGGTTGGATATAATTGTTTTCTTCGCGTGCATGTAGCCGTTCAAGGCTCGCTGCACTCTGGCTTTTCTAAATGACAAGCAACCTTGATCTCCTCACCGGAGAAGCGCCCTCTTTGGATTTCAAGGCGTACTTTGATCCACAGTCGAAGGGCGATTGGTGCGAGCTGATTAAGGACATTATTGCAATGACGAACTCTGGCGGGGGCATAATTATCGTCGGCGTGAATGACGATGGAACGACTGCCGCAAATTCAGACGTGGCTCCTTTGCTTGCTGTTGATCCCGCTGATGTGACGAATAAGATTCATAGCTATACGCATCAGCATTTCGCGAGTTTCGATATTGTCCCAGACGTTCGTCACGGAAACCCCGTGGCTGTGATAGACATACAAAGTTCTGATATACCCATTGTTTTTGCCGCCCACGGCGGATATGAGTTACCAGGCGGTAAGGGGCAGAAAGCAGCGTTTGTAAAAGGAAGCGTTTATTTTCGACATGGCACAAAGAGCGAACCCGGAACTACGGATGATCTTCGAGAGTCCATTGACCGAAGACTGGAGCAGGTCAAAGGGTTTTGGCTTAATGGTATCGGAAAGATTATGGCCGCACCTGCTGGATCTGAAGTGCAACTTGTTCAGCGGGCGATAACGTTGACTAATTCAGAGAATGCAGCACCGGTTCGACTAACTACCGATGGCAGCGCCGGGACGATGGCTATTAACAACGTCACGCTTCGAGATAGCCCCGATGCTACAGCAATCCGCCTAACCAACGATGAAAATGCTCCGACATTAAGCGTCATGCAGGCTGACAAGCTGTATCCTTACAGGCAAAAGGAATTGCTTAAAAGGCTTAGTGACGTTTTTGCCGGTAAAGTTATGATTAGCAGCCATGATCTTTACTGCGTCCGCCGCATCCACAAAATTGACGATGATCCGATGTTTTCGTATCAAGCGCAACACTCCCCGCGCAAATACACGGATGGCTTTGTGGAGTGGCTTCTAGATAGGCACACAGAGAATCCAAAATTCTTTCAGGAAGCGCGTGACATGTTCAAGGAATTCGCAAAACAATTGGCGTGATCGCAGGACGGAAACTCGGGAAAACGCGCCGACAAAACTGGGCAAAACGCGGCGACCGGGAAAACGCGGGGCAGACGGGACGTTCCGTAATTTCGTATGCGTATGAAAAATGTGGACCGACGGAACCTTCCCCCGTGCCGCCTGCACAACTCTTGCCCGTTCTACACTACCCGTTGAATATGCCGTCGTCGTACCCGCCCTTCGCAAGGTACGCGAAGGACGGGGCACCAGCATTGGTAACCATTTGCCGGTACCACCGACTGAGTCCTGGCACTTGCGACCTACTATCCCGACTTTGCATCCGATATATTGAAGGCGGACGTGGGTTGAAGCCGGCGAAATGCTGGAGTCCGGCTTGGCGTACCGTCGCCCATGTGGTTCTCGTCCTGTCGCTGGTATTTAACATAGGTATCAACATTAACCTTGACCAGCCCAACGGAGGGGCACAACATATGGCACAAACCATGAGGAAGTCCACGCTGTCCAAGAAGTACAACGCACGTAGCAAGGAACACCGCAACGTAGCAAAACCGACAGCGACGACGAACTGCATGGGAGCATGTGTGCGCCCGCTGGCTTGAGCCCACGTCCTCTTCTGTAAAAAGCACCCGCGCAAGATTCGCGCCAAGCCGAGGTTTTTGACCGCGTTGACACCCGCGAACATTGGGTTGGATCGCCGAGCAAGCGATAACCATGGACACCTTTAAGTATTCTGACCTGCTTCTTCGCCTGGAAGGTTTCGATCCGTGGCTGAATAGCCTTGGATTGACGCCTCATCCGAACGACCGAATACACGAGGCCTTCAAAATCCTCCGCAAGGCGGAGGTAGCGAGTCGCAGAGGGCACGAAACGGGGATCTACACCGATATTCAACCCGAGGACTGCTTGTCGGGCTTTCGTCGATCGGGTGGACCGGGCCCGACAAGGCTCTCTTGAGTGCGACAGTCACCGCAGGTGACGGATCGTTTTGAAAAGCGGTGAAGACATCATGCGGGGATGGGAGGAACATTTGGTACGAACTCGCGCTCGCAGCCGAATGGAAGTTGCGAGGCGCGAGGGTTGTCGTGGATATGAGTAGTCGGCCCAAAGGTTGATAGCCTCCGAACCGGCCGGACGATGTGAAGGATTCGTCGCAGCAAAACCAGCAACCGCAGGTACGGAAAGGGATCCGCTGAAAGTCGCCACCTTCAACATTAACAACATCAATAAGCGGCTCGACAACCTCTTGGCTTGGTTAGCGAAAGCTCAACCGGACGTGGTGAGTCTACAAGAGCTCAAGGCAGAGCAGCAAGCCTTTCCCGTGAATGCCCTTCGAACTCTCGGGTACGAAGCGGTCTGGCAAGGGGAGCGCTCCTGGAACGGCGTGGCCATTCTCGCGCGAAACCAGGTTCCCGTGCTGACCCGCACCAGCTTGCCGGGAAATTCCGAGGGTCGTAACAATGAAGACCATCAAGCTCGCTACATTGAAGCGGCGGTTCAGGGAGTCCTGATCACTTCCATCTACCTCCCCAACGGGAATCCGCAGCCTGGACCGAAATTCAATTACAAGCTGGCCTGGTTTGAGCGCCTGATTGCCCACGCCGCCGGACTCATGGCGAGCGGAGCACCCGTAGTGCTGGCCGGTGACTACAATGTCGTGCCCACACCGCAGGACATCTACCCGACTCGATCGTTGGATGACAACGCGTTAATCCAGCCCGAGAGCCGACAGGCCTTTGCGCGTTTGCTGGCTCAAGGCTGGACCGACGCCATGCGGAAGCTACATCCGGACGGGCCGCTCTGGACATTCTGGGATTACAAATTTGAACGCTGGCAGAAGGACAAAGGCATGCGACTCGATCACTTTCTGCTCTCGCCGAATTTGTCGGACCGGCTGGTGGACGGCGGTGTTGACCGATGGGCGCGTGGGCAGGAAAACGCGAGCGACCACGCCCCAACATGGATCATGCTCGATCTCTAGACCAGAGTGGAGTTCCAGCCATTCAATAAATAAGGGGAACTGTGAGCCAGTTCCCCTTATTGGACAGTTTTGGACAGTTGCTGCAACTGCCCAATGGCCCGTAACTCTATGATTGCGTTGGTTGCGGGGGGTGGATTTGAACCACCGACCTTTGGGTTATGAGCCCAACGAGCTACCAGACTGCTCCACCCCGCACTTTGATCATAGTCAATGAGTTCGACATCGTCAAACTTCTGTCTCCGCTTCATCTGCCTCCAGTCACGGGCCGGTGTGCGGGTGGATCGAAGTGCTCCCATACGAGGGGGTTGTGAAAAGCTTCTCGCATCCAATAATCGGCTTTTTGCATCGAAGAGCCGTCGAGTGTCTTTGGACCAAATCTGAAAATTCTGGAGTGATCGCGCGACAGTGATCGCGCAACAAGGAGAAAGTATCTATGGCAAAGAAGGATTCCAACTCAAAAGGTCCCGCCGGCGCAGGAGGAAATGTTAGCGCCCAACCCCGCTTTCATCAGCGTGCTGCCGAAATCCAAAAATATGGAACCGTCTCGCACATGTTGCCTCTGGATTTAGAGGAGCCGGTTCGCCTGGAAATGACTGAACAACTCAACTTGTTGTTAGCCGACACGATGACGCTGCGCGATCTCTACAAGAAGTCGCATTGGCAAGTCGCCGGACCAACTTTCTATCAGCTGCATCTCTTATTCGACAAACATCACGAAGAGCAAGCCGAGATTGTTGATACAATCGCCGAACGGATTCAACTTCTTGGCGGAATTTCGATTGCCATGGCTGCCGATGTCGCGGAAACCACCCGCATCGAGCGGCCGCCCAAGGGTAGGGAAGAGGTGCCGGTGCAGATCTCCCGTCTGTTGGACGCGCACCAGGTCATCGTCAGCCACTGCCGCGAACTGGCGGAACGTTCCGATAAACTGGGCGACGCTGGAACCAACGATCTTGTGGTCAGCGATGTGCTTCGCGCCAATGAATTGCAGATCTGGTTCCTCAGCGAGCATCTAGTGGATGAGCCTCTCGTTATCGCGGATCAGACACGCTTGCGCAACGCCAGTTAATCCACTCGTAGTTGATTCAACGTTAAAACTCAATCGGGTGGGCTTCTCTTCGGAGCCTGCCCGATGACGTCTGCTCGCGCCTTCTCGGATCCGCAAATTCCAGCTAATATTGAGCTCGATATTGCGAACCACCACACCACCATGCCATCATCTGTCGAGCAGATTCTTTCCAGTTACGATGACCGTGCTCCTCTGGCGCGAGCGTCTACTATTCCGGCACCTTGGTACGTTGACGCGCGCGTCGCCGACCTTGAGCAGTTCAGCGTATTCGGCAAAACCTGGCAACTGGTCGCGCGCACCGATCAAGTGAAAGAGCCCGGCCAATTCGTCGCCACTACCGTCGCAGGAGAACCGGTCGTCGTAGTTCGCGGTAATGACGGCGTTCTGCGTGCCTTCTTCAATGTGTGCCGCCATCACGCCGCTGCCGTGGTGACTCAACCCTGTGGACAGGCTTCTCTGCTGCATTGTCCCTACCACGGCTGGAATTACGGTCTCGACGGCTCACTCAAAGGGATGCCCGAGTTCGAGGGCGTCGAAGATTTCGATCGCGTGAAGAATGGTCTGGTTCCCATTCGAGTCGAAACCTGGGAGTGCTTCGTCTTTATTAACCTCGACGAACAGGCGGCGCCGCTGACCGAATTTCTCGGCGGCCTCGTCCAACGAGTCGCTCCCCTTGGCATCGGCAACCTGCATTACTTCGACCGGCGTTCTTACAACATCAATTGCAACTGGAAAGTTTACGTCGACAACTATCTCGACGGCGGGTATCACGTACCGCATCTTCACAAAGGTTTGAATTCGGTTCTCGACTATAAGCAGTACACCATCGAGAACGAAGACCGCTACTGTCTGCAATCGAGCCCAATGGTCTCTTGCACGGAAGGCGCCTCCACCGGCGCCACACGCAAGGGCGATCGCGCCTGGTATTTCTGGCAGTATCCAAATCTGATGATCAATTGCTACGAGGGCTACATGGATACAAATCTTGTTATCCCCGTGGATGTCGATCACTGTAAAGTGATTTTTGATTTTTATTTTGCCGGCATCGGCGAGGAGCACCGTGAATACAACGAACAGTCGGTGAACGTCGGCAATCGCGTGCAGGAAGAAGATCTCGGTATCTGCGAAGACGTGCAACGCGGCCTGAAATCACGGGCCTATCGAGCCGGACGTCTCTCCGTTCGCCGCGAAGCCGGAGAGCAATTGTTCCATCGCCTGCTGGCCGCCGACCTTAAAAACGGCTTAACGACATCGACTGCCTCCGCTGATTAACCCACGGTACAGTTTCAGGTCTTAGACCTCGTGTGAGTCAGCGTCACTCCTGCGCGGCATCCTGCTCCCGCCGCATCGCCCGCAAGTCAATTCCTAACTGCTCGGCCTTCTTGTAAAGATGACTGCGCTCCAGCCCCAACGACTTCGCGGCCAAACTTACATTTGAGTGGCTCCGCTTCAACTCCGCCAGGATCACTTCTTTCTCGAAGGCATCCACACGGTCAGCCAGCGGGCCCGATGAAAATGTGCTGGACGATGCCCCGCCGCTCTTACCCTTCGGCAGTGCAGCTTCGATGGTCGCGGAGTCTACTTCACCATTCACGGCCAGCAGCATCAGGCGCTCCACCATGTTGCGCAACTCGCGTACATTCCCCGGCCACGAGTGTGACTGTAGAAGTTCCATCGCCTCCGTGCTGAAGGGAAACGCTTTCCATCCATTCTGCGCGCTCACTTGTGCCGCAAAATGCGCGACCAGCACCGGAATATCTTCCCGCCGCTCCCGCAAGGGCGGCAGCGCGAGCGGAAAGACATAAATTCGATGAAACAAATCCTGACGGAATTTCTCGTCGCGTACGCGCGCTTCCAGATCGCGATGTGTCGCCACCACCACCCGGACATCCACGCTCACCGGTTTATCGCCTCCAATTCGCTCCACTTCTCCTTCTTCCAGCACCCGCAGTAACTTCGCCTGCATGGCTAGCGGCATGTCTCCAATCTCATCCAGAAAAATTGTGCCGTGATCTGCCTGCTCGAATTTTCCTACGTGCCGGCCTGCCGCTCCCGTGAACGATCCTTTCTCATGTCCGAAGAGTTCCGACTCAATCAGTTCCGCCGGAACCGCCGCGCAATTCAACGTAACAAACGCGGCCCCGGAGCGTCCGCTGCGCTCATGAATCGTTCGCGCCACCAATTCTTTTCCCGTACCCGTCTCTCCCAGGATGCAAACCCGGGTCTCGCTCGCGGCCACGCGCTCCACCTGCGCCATCATGCGCTGCATCGCCGCGCCCTGCCATATAATTTCGTGCTTGCCCAATCGTTGCTTGAGTGACCGGTTTTCGCTTTCCAGCCGCTGCAGTTTCAGCGCATTTTCAACCGTCAGCAAAAGTTTTTCCGTGGAGATTGGCTTCTCCAAGAAGTCCAGAGCGCCCAGTCGCGTCGCGCGCACTGCCATTTCGATCTCCGCCTGACCTGACATCATCACCACCGCCGCGGTGACTCCCTGCGCTTTCAACTCTTCCAGCAGCGCCAGTCCTCCTTTGCCGGGCATCACGACATCTGACAGGATTAGATCGAACCGCTGCGCCTTTGCGAGTTCGAGTGCTTTAGCCGCGTTGTCGCATACCGTGGCTTCATGTCCAGCCAGACGGAACGCCCGTGCCAGCGACGCCAGGGTGTGTGCTTCGTCATCCACAATCAACAAATGTGCTTTCGTAGGCAAGATTCCCCCGGATGTAAACTCAAGAAGACATGCGCGCCCGATCTGCATTCCGCAGCAATTCGATTACAAATGTCGTCCCACGGCCAGGGTCGCTCTGCACGCGGATTCTTCCCCCATGATCGCTTATTACCGATTGCACAATAGCCAGCCCCAGCCCGGTCCCGTGCTGCTTGCTCGTGTAATAAGGAGTGAAGATCTGCGCGCATTCGTCCAGCGTCAATCCCTCTCCGGTATCGGCCACTTCGATCATTACGCTGCCGTCTTCATTTTGCGTGCGCAAGGTCAGGGTTCCGCCGCGTGGCATTGCATCTTGAGCATTAAGCACTAGATTTAAAATCGCACGGTGCAATAGATCCGCGTCGGCCTGTACTGGCTCCAGATGTGGATCCAGTTGCAGTTCGCACTTGATCTTCGCCCGACCCGGCGCAGCCAGTTGCGCCTGGAAAAGTTGTATCACTCCAGCTATCAGTTCATTCATCTGCACCGGCTGGAAACGGGGCTGCGGCATCTTCGAGAATTCGCTGAACCTCTCGATAATTCCCTTTAAATTCGAAATCTCTGCCAACAGTGTTCTCGAGCTTTCTCGAAATACTTCATCGAAGTCCTCTGAACTCTGCTGGCGCGCCCGGATCAGATTTTCTACCGTAAGCTGAAGCGGAAACAGCGGATTTTTCAACTCGTGGGCTAGCCGCCGAGCCAGTTCGCGCCACGCGGCCACCCGTTCCGCCTGGACCAGCCGTTCTTTCTGTCCGAGCAACTCCGTAGTCATGCGGTTAAAGGAATCTGCTAACTGACCCAGTTCGTCGGCCCCCAACACATCGACCCGCGTGTTCCAATTTCCCGCGGCAACTTCCTGCGCGGCGTGGGCCAGCTGTTCGACAGGACGTGTCACTCGCGCTGCTGCCCAGCTGCTTACCAGAATCGCCAGCAGAATCCCCAAGGTTCCCACGATCAGCGCCGCCGACCCGATGTGGCGGACCAGTTCCACGTAGTTGCGCCGTGAGTTGCCGATTAACAGAATCGCGAGCAATGGTCGATCCCCGTCCGCTCCCGTGCCCAGCAGCGGAATCGCATGAAACACTTCGTCTTCGGCCTCATTTCCCGACCACCGTACCAATCGTGTCGCTTCCTCTTCCGATCTCCGCACTGCATCGACGAGCGGCTGCAACTTCTGCGCCGCGGGGAGGTTTTCTCTGCCGGGCGCCGACGGGTCAACCAGGAGTTCTGCTGCGAAGTGATCGCCGCGATTCTGATAGAGCAAGGCCCGAGTCCCCACCGGCATATCCAGTGCTGCCAGAAAACTTCGATCCAGACGCCGGCCTCCAACCACATACACCGGTCGTTCCCCTCGCGTTGCAGCCACCGCAAACAGGCCCAATTCCGTTCCATCCTGCAACTCTTCCTGCTTGAGAAATGCCCCGTGGTCAGCCGTCGCTGCGAAGCCGTCGACGCCAGCCTCCGGATATCCGAACTTGGCGGGCGCCTGCGCAGACGAAACAATCGTTCCTTTGCTTTCGACAAACTCTAGAAAGTCGAGTTGATTATTTTCCGCGGTAGTTTTTGCTAACTCAAAATATGGTCCCGGATCGGCAGATGCTCGATTTAGCGCCGTCGACATGCGGTTTGCGGCTTCCGACGCGGCGATCGCTTCCACTTGCCGCGCCACCACCTCGCCTTGACGATTGAACTCGCGCCGGAACTGAGTTACCAGCGCCGCCGTTCGTTCGTTTTCGCTGCGATCGAAAGCACGCCGCGTTACCGCCGTTACCAGTCCGGCCACGGCCGCCACCGACAAAAACACCGTCAGCGCAAACACCGACAGCAGTTTTCGGCGATACATTATCGCTCCTTTGCTGCTGTGAAACTCGCTCTGAAATATTCTGTGAACAAATGTGCTACGAAACCTTCGCGCATCGCTCGAGTCATTGGATATTTGGCATCATAGCTCACCATCCTGCGGGACGATGAGCGCTCCAGGCCGATTATCTCGGTTGCTGTTCCGCCTGTGCGCTCTGGTTCGCCATGCTCATGCCGCGCAGCACGTCGTTGGCGAAAAAGAACTTTCCATCAGCCGGCACCATCATGATCTGCAGTTTGTCGGAAAGCCGCTCGGCCACGATTTTATTGATCAGCAGCGGATTATTCTTTAGCACTGCTGCTTCGCTCTGCATGCGCTCTGCGTCCGCCTCCGCCGTCACCCGGATGCGATCCGCCTCCGCATTCGCCAGCAACTTTCGCCGTTCTCCTTCCGCTTTGCTGTCGATCAGCTTGGCTTGCGCGTCGCCTTCCGCATTCTGGATGGTCGCCTCTTTCCGCGCCTGCGCCTCCAGCCTGCTCTGCTCGATCTGCTTCTGCTTTAGCGGCAGAGTGTATTTCATTGCGTCGGATTCGCTCTTCGCCCGCAGAACTCGCACCCGCGCCTCGCCTTCTGCCTGTTTAACCTGGCGCGCTTTCATGGCCTCGGCTTCCAGTTCGGCAATTCGTACTTCCTTGCTCTTTAGCTCAGTTTCCACGCTCATGCGATCATTCTCCTGCTCCTTCAGCAGGTAAGCCTGTAATCCCTCTGCATATTCTGGCGGCAACTGGATGTCGCGCAGCATCACCTCTTTCACCACGATCCCGTCGGCCGCCAGCCGCTGCGTGATCAAGGCCGCGGCCTTTTGCCGCACTTCTTCCCGCTTCGCTGAAAAAACATCTCGCACGGTATAGTTCGGCACAACCTCGCGCCACACACTCGCCACCGTCGGCGGTACGATTTCTTTTTCCACCGGCCGCGGCAAATTTCCTTCGATATAATCCAGCCGCTTCGCATCCAGCCGGTATCTCACCGTGATCGCCAGTCCCAGCGTCAGCCCTTCCTTCGCCTGTACATTAAGAGGCTGCGCGTTCAGCGCCGGTATCTTCGTCGAAGCCTTTGTCGACTCCGTTTTTCCGTCTTCCGACATTCCCGTCGTAAAGATCTGATCCCGCGTATCGAACAATGCCACGTCCTCGACCAGCGGCACAACCAGGTGAGCTCCAGGATAAAGCGTCCCTGCGATGGTCCCGCTCATCTGACTCACGCGCACGCCCGCCATCCCGCTGGGCACCACAACAATGCTGAACGCTATCAGCAGCGGTCCCCACGCCAGCATTGCTAGCGCCAGCGATGTTCGCCACCGCACCACCGGAACTGCGGCCGTCTCTCCCGTCGTCGCCAAGCCCGTCGTCGCCAAAGCGCGTCGGTACAAGACCTCACGGTACAGATCATAGGCGAGAATGCAGAAGGCCGCGACCATCATCCCCACCCCGCCCGTCATCAACAAATACTTTAATGTCAGCATCGCCGTTCTCCTTTTCGCGCTTCAGTTCTTCTGTTCGGCTTTCGCCGCTACCCTGTGCCTTACAAAGAACACCCGAATCACCTGCCCAAAAATAAATTCCTCGGCAAGCAATGCGACCGCCACAGAAAAAACCAGCCCCCCAACCACCGCAAGGAATGTAATCGCCGTTTGCATAATCTCTCCCTCCGCATACCCCGCGGGCTTTCTCGGTTCGTTCTCCGCGCTTAGCTTGTTGTCTGTTCCATATGTCGACACATGCAAGACAAACGCCAAGACGTATGACGCTGGAAAGTAAGAAGTTATCGGAAGCTAAGAATGGGAGGCCGTGCCGCGGATACGCAGTGTGTTCTCGGCAACACACTCATCGTTGGCGTTTTAAGCGCCCGGTCCCTGCCGTCTGGGGGTACGGCTCTGTGGGGTTCTGTAGGTTGGGACCGGACGATCTTTCACTACTATGACTCGTTTCAGTGACGCCATTCTCATCCTGATCGACCTTTCTTTCCGTGACCGCTGTCACCGTTTTGTGTGATGCTCATCTTTTGTTTTCATTGCCACACAAAGCCACAAAGAAGAAAAAACAATTAAAAGGTCTCTCTGGGTCTCTGTGACTCAGTGGTCAAGGCTTCATCCCTTTCCATTTGACTTCCCATTCTCCTCGCCGCTATCGTTGCCCCCATGAACGTGGTCAAAGCCACTCGCCAGTTCGAAGCATGGCTCGCCCAGCGCACTCATCTCAACCAGAAAGATCTCCGCCTGAAACATTCCCGCATGAAGGAGGATCTCTTCGCCTTCTTCCGCGCCACCTTTTACCGCTGGGCGCAAGTGTGGCCCGAGATCTGTCCCGACCTCGCCAAGGCTCCGCACGTTCTGGCCGTGGGCGATCTTCACGTGGAAAATTTCGGTACCTGGCGCGACATCGAAGGCCGCCTCATCTGGGGAGTGAATGATTTTGACGAAGCCTGGCCCATGTCTTACGCGATCGATCTGGTGCGACTAGCCGTCAGCGCTCATCTTGCCGCAGAGAGCGGACGTCTTCCTATCAAACGCGAAGACATTTGTGACGCCCTGCTTCAGGGTTATCGCGACAGCATGGACCAAAAAGGCCGCGCTTTCGTCCTCGGAGAAAACCATCAATGGCTGCGCCTCATTGCCGAGGGAGAACTCCGCGACCCCGTCCATTTCTGGGCGAAAATGGACGCGCTCCGCACGCTGAAAACTTCTCCTCCAATCAGCGCCGTCGACGCTGTCCAGCACCTCATGCCAGCGCATGACATCCCGTTTCGCCTCGTCCATCGCGTTGCCGGACTCGGCAGCCTCGGTCATGCCCGCTATGTTGCTATTGCCGATTGGCATGGCGGACGCATCGCGCGCGAAGCCAAAGCCCTTGTGCCATCCTCTTCTTTCTGGGCTCAGAACCACGAAGGCCCCGCCGACATTCTCTACCAGATCATCATCAATCGCGCCGTACGTTGTCCCGATCCCTTCGTGCAATTGCGCGGACGCTGGATCGTCCGCCGCCTCGGCCCTCACTGTTCTCGCATTGAACTGGCTTCTTTAAGTGCTCCCAACACCGAACTGCGTCTTCTTCATGCGATGGGATGGGAAACTGCTAACGTGCACCTCGGCACCTTATCCGAGCGCAAAGCTATTCTTCGCCATCTCAAGAAACAGAAAGGGAAGTGGCTTCACCATGCCGCCGAAGTGATGTTGCAGGCGGTCCGCTCCGATTGGTCGGTGTGGAAGAAAAAAGGCTTTGCCTGAGACGGCTCCCGGATTCGCTGTATCCAGACTACGGACTCCACCCGATTGCTCGCCTCGTCCCGTTCAGAGACGCTAGGATGTTTAGATTTCTCTGAACTCGTGAGCGATACAAAACCACCCACGCGGATCCTGATGCGGAGCTTCCTTCGCTGGCATTTCAAGTCTCGCCGTCTCGAAGATCGCATTCGAGATTTGTGCGCCAAAGCCGTTGTGACGACCGATCCTGCCGAGCTGAATGCAATTCTCGAGCAACTGTCGGCCGCTCTTCATGATCAGGTGGAACGCATCAGAACACGAGTTAGCGAACCTCGAGTGGCCCCGGAACGCCGCTTTTCGCGCACCTGATCCACTCCAGATCCCTCCCAAGCCTGTTCGGTGTCGAACATACGGAGTCCCGCCGTAAATGCTTTAATTGTCGCCGGTTTCAACTATGAACAAAGCCGAAAGCGACCGCATTCAAGAGCTCTGCGCCGTTATCGCGGTAGAGAAAGACCGGCATAAATTTCTTGCTCTCGTCGAAGAGCTCAATAGAATGTTAGCCGCCAAAGACGATCGTCCGCAAAGGCTTCAACTCGACGAACGGGAACGCGAGTAGTTTCAGCGCGGGTGGTGCATTCCTGGCAAGAAGCAGCAGGCGCGATTTTACGGGATACGTTATTTTCCCTGTATCTTCGCCTCTCGTATCTACTTAAATATCCGTAAAATTATGCTCCAAACTACAGGCTCGCCGAAATGAACCGAATCACGAAGCTGCATCCAATCATTTGATGAACGGAAATCTTAGCGATGGAACGCCGACCAGACCCACGAAGGTGGCCCCCCTGCAACCGGGCTCTCGCACCGACTCGGCCGGTAAAGCGATCTCCAATGTAATCTTGTTGTCGCTTCCTGACACAGAGTTCAACCTCCTCCGTCCTCATCTGGAACGACTAGACTTGTCGCAGCATAAGATTCTTCACGAGGCTGGGGAGAAGATCGACTTCACTTATTTCCTGAATGACGGTATGGTCTCGTTAGTCGCGATCAGTCGCGACGGCAGAAGTGTTGAGGTAGGCATTGTCGGCAAAGAGGGGATGGTGGGAATGTCCCTTACGGCCGGCCTGCAGCGCGAACCTTTCCGCGCAATTGTGCAGATGGCGGGAAGCGGAGTGCGGATACGTTCCGAAATTTTCCTTGAAGTGCTGCTTAACGCCGCCTCGCTGCGCTCCCAACTCGGCCGCTTCGGGCTGGTGCATGGCATGCAGGTCGCCCAACTCGTTGCTTGCAATCGCCTGCATGAGATTGTGCAGCGCTTGGCGCGCTGGCTCCTCATGTGTCAAGATCGCTTCGACTCCCAGTTTCTCCCCTTGACTCATGACTTCCTTGCGCAAATGCTTGGGACCGGACGTCCCAGTGTAAGCTTGGCCGCTGGAGCCCTGGAAGATGCCGGATTGATTCAAAACATGCGCGGCACGGTCAAGATCCTGAATCGCAAAAGCCTGGAGGAGACTGCGTGCGAATGCTACGGGGTCATCCAGTACTTTAACGGCGGCTTGGGCTTGAAATGACTACCATTCGTTTCCGCGGCAGGTCTGTCCCCTATCTTTGAAACAGTGATAACCCACACCTTTGGAGGGACCGGCTCGGCGGGTCCTAGGGAAGCTTATTCAGGTAACAAGCTCCACTGGTGGTCTGTGCTGGAGGAGTAGGGGGCTTCAGCCATGCCGCGTTATTGAAGTTGAAAAACTCCGTCATGCTCTTTTGCGCGGCGTCCCGCTTGGTCAATGGCGTCAGCTTGAATCGTGTTTCAATCAGCCGCAGGATCGCCGTGGTGTCCATTACGGTATGCGAAACGTAGTGCGGCCGCGTGTAGGGTGAGACCACGATCAGGGGCAGGCGGTAACCTGTGTAAGTGAAGTCGCAGGTCGGGCCCGTGCTTGTGGTGCAGATGTCGCCGGCCATCAGGTCCTGGGGCTTGATGCCGTCCGGGCTCGCAGCCGGCTGCGGCGCGACGTGGTCATAAAGCCCTCCGAACTCGTCGAAGGTAAGAATAAAGGCGGAATCCTTCCATGACACGCTAGTCATTAGCGCGTTAATCAGCGAGGAAACGTACTTCGCCCCAAGTTGGATGTCGATCGGATACTGGTCGGAATCAGACCCGTGTTCGTCGAGACCCGCCGCCGAAGCCGGTTCGATGATGGCTACTTGCGGCAACGTGCCATTTTGCACGTCGCTGAAATACTGCGTCATGGTGGTGATGTTGTTCGGATAAGTCGTTGGGATGGACTGCCCCCACTGAAAATTCTGCACGTAACTGAGCGTCAGCAGACATTGCGGCGTGGGATTGGACGAGCATGAAGTGTTCTCAGTGTTCACATAGATTTTCCAGCTGATCCCGGCGCTCTCAAGCTTCTGAAAGATGGTTTCGGTCGAAAGCAACGACTGATCTCCCGCGTCGGTGCCGATGGGATAAACGTCGCCCTGCGAGGTGCCCGCAATCAGATATTCGCGATTCGGTGAAGTCCTCGTCATCACCGGCGAAAACCAGCGGTCCGACGTGGCAAACTGCGATGCCATGTAGTAGTAGTAATCAAGATCGGCGTCAGTGTAGTAACCCATGGCGCGAATGCCGTTGGTGTCGTTGTAAGGCGGCGAAATGTTGCGGGAATCGTGTGCCGTGGTCCACACAAAGCCATCCAGCGTCGGGGTCGACGAATACGGATTGTTCAGGTTCCAGTCCTCGTGGCTTTCATTCCATGAAGGGCTCGGATTTTCGATGCACTGCGTGATCAGATGATAAGAAGTCACCTGCGGGCTATTGCTGTCCACCGTGCAATCGCTCGGCGGCGGATAAGCGGGATCGCAACCTGGATTGCTCGGCGGTGGCCCATACAACGGAGTTAGGCCCGACGTGGGATTGAATTGCGGCAGCCCGTCGAAAGAACGATCGGCGAATCCATGGGCCTTCCAATAAGCGCGCAATGCGCCGAAATAATGGTCCAGGCTTCGATTCTCCTGAGCCATAAAAATAATATGATTCAGCACGTTCACTGTCTGCACAATGTTGAAAGTCGCAGTGACAGCCTCGGCCGCGTTCATCGTCAGCGTACAGGTGCCGGTCCCCTTGCAGGCGCCGGACCAGCCAACGAAATATGCTCCCTTGCTGGGTACTGGCGTGAGTTTCACAACCGTACCGGCGGCAAAGGCCGCGCTGCAGGTTGGAGCACACGTGATGCCCGCGGGGTTGCTGGTTACGGTCCCGCTCGAAGTTCCCGCTAACGTCACCGTCAGTTGGTAAGAGGTCGCAGGAATCGCGCTCGCGGACACCGCTGCCTGAGCCAATGCGTCCCCTGTATTTCCTGCAAACAGCGCCACCGTAAAAATAGCAAAAAGGGAAAATCTCCGAATCAAATCAAACCTCTTTTATGCTGAAGTGCAGTGCTGGAATTTCAGAGAAGATGGCGAATATGGGATGGTATTAAGTGCCATTAGGTTGTGACAAAATGGTGCTTCAACGCTGCAATTTAGAGCCATAACGCATCCACTTCCGAGGCCTGTTTATGAGCGCATCAAGCAATACTGTGACCTACGTCGCCGATCCAAATGTGCGAATCGGGCATGTTCATTTGAAGGTGGCCGATCTGCCGCGTTCGCTGCGCTTTTACTCCGGCGTGCTTGGGTTGCAAGTCATGCAACGATACGGAGAAGGAGCCGTATTTCTCTCCGCCGGCGGCTACCATCATCACATCGCTTTGAATACTTGGGAGAGTCTGGGAGGTTCTCCGCCGCCGGCTGGGACTACTGGTCTGTATCACACCGCGATTCTTTACCCCACGCGTGCTGCGCTTGCGACCGCCCTGCGCCGACTGCTGGCCGCTAAGATCCCCTTACAAGGCGCCGCCGATCATGGCGTCAGTGAATCCCTCTACTTGAACGATCCCGACGAAAATGGCGTCGAGCTGTATTGCGACAAGCCCAAAGAAACTTGGCCGCGCAATCCTGCAGGGCAATTGGAAATGTATACCCGCCGCCTTGACCTGCATGCTTTATTGAGCGAGGCCCCTGAGGGAAGCGAGTTGCAGACCGGCCCCCGCGATTTGTAGGTCGTGCCTTCCTCGCCTTTTCTACAAGCGTAGGACAAGCAGATGACAAGAAGAGATACAGACTTTCAGGTGTAAGAGTTCAAAGGGCCTCAGCGTCCTAAGCGATGTGCGCTAGCGTACGTTGAATACTGTATGGCGCGTTCGATTCGTCCGGACGTAATCTATCGATTCCTTCCCTCGTCGCCGTCCGTTGACCTGTCAAACGCGGCCCGGCCAGCACCTTGCCAAGGAGAAAGTAGGCATGCGTGTCTCACAGTGTCCTGATTGTCGATGACAATACGCTGGTGCGCCGGATGCTCCGGTCGTGGCTGGAACAGCACTCTGAATGGGACGTATGTGGCGAAGCCGAGAACGGCAAACTCGCCGTCGAAAGGGTCCAAGAACTACAGCCCAACATCGTAATTCTGGATTTACAAATGCCGGTCATGAACGGACTCGAGGCCGCGCGCGAGATCAAGCGGCTCGCTCCGAACACAGCCCTGATTATATTTACCGCTCACGCTTCGTATCAGCTGGTAAGGGAAGCCCGAACGCACGGCGTCAGCGATGTGGTTTCGAAGTGCGATTTGCTCGGCGAACATCTTCTCGCTGCATTAAGGCACGCCTGCGCCTGACATTCCATTCGAATTAGCGTCGCAGCGCCCGGCGAGTGCGCAATGAAAAATTGATTTTCAGACACTTCGAGCACGGACACCGGAAAGCCTTATCGTTCGGAAATACAACGTGTCCGCAGTTTTGACAGATCAATCGATCTTCCGCAGCATCCATGGGATGAAACTCCCCGCTCACAACGCAATACGGACACCGAACTGTTTTCTGTGTCATTTCGGCAACGCTCAGGCGGTTTGGCAACGCTCAGGTGGCGTGGTCGTGGCCCCAAGCATGGGAACTATAAAGTCTCAGAGGGGCGCTTGAATGTTCGTTAGAGAACATTGAGCGACTCGCGCAAACCAGTAATCAGGCCCCCCTCTTCCTCTTATGCGGCGGGTCTACGCGGCAGGCTTCTCTTTAACCGCCACTCGTTCGAGTACCCGCAAAGCCTGGAGCGCATCGTTGAGAGCGGCGCGCTCGTCACTTGGTGATCCTGTCAAAAGATCTTCGGCCCGATCCAATATCGCGTGACGCGCTTCAGAAATTCGCTGCAATACCTTGTCATCTTCCAGCCCCAGCATCGCCGATTGGTACAATTCGTGCCACACTCGGCTTGGGTTGGCGCCGGCTGAGAGGCGGCAGCCTATCTGAGACATAATAGATACCTCGTCTTGAGGAAAACCCTATTGAAATGTAGCAGATACCGGCGTCAGCGTCGGTACGCCGCCGCACTCACTCCGTACTCCCTCCTCACGGCGGATACGTTTAATCACGTGGGCGGCCCGTAACATACATCTTGCATCTTGAAAAACCATCCCGACTCGTTTTAATATCTCGGTCCTCCCTCTTGAAAGTTGGGGGCCGGCAAGATGCAAGGCGATAAGAAAGAACGCTGGATGGAACTCTGTGCCCAGGCTGCGGTTGAGCACGATCCTGAAAAGTTACATGCTCTGGTCGAAGAAATAGACCGTCTTTTGCAAGAGAAAGAGAATCGCTTGAAAAAGGCACATCCTCCCGAGTAGTACTGACTCCCGTCTCGCTACGCATCTCGAACAGCATTTGTGCACGCGCAGTTATCATGTACCTTGTGCATGAACGGGCCCCTATGATCTCTGGTTTTCGGACGATTGCTTTTCTTTCTTTCAGCTTATTGTTTGCCGTAAGTACGCCGCTGGATGCAACAGCTCCTCAGACCAAGCAGGAAACCCAGCCGCCGGCTGTGCGCGAGATCGGCCGCAGGTTAAATCAAAAGGGTGTGCCGAATTTCGGCGAGGTCACTCCTACGCTTTATCGCGGAGGACTACTCAAAGCTCAAGGCATCAAAGCGTTAAAAAACCTGGGAATCAATGTGGTGGTGGATACTCATGCCAACGATGTGTCGGAAGAAAAAGACGTTCAAAAACTTGGGATGAAATATGTTGCGATTCCCTGCGCTGTCCCTGGCCGCACGATGAAGTATTCGCCAAATTTCTGAAGGTAGTGCACGACAACAAAGGCAAAAAAATCTTTGTGCATTGCCGTCTGGGAGACGACCGCACCGGTATGATGGTAGCGGCCTACCGCATGGCCGAAGAGGGTTGGACCGCCGACGAAGCCATGAACGAGATGCGCTCCTTCGGCTTCACCCGCTCCCACCACCTCATCTGCCCCAGCCTCGCTAAGTATGAAAGAGAATTTCCCGAGCGGTTGAAGAACAGCCCCGCGTTCGCGGAGGAAAGAGCCCGGCACCCTCGTTAGCCCCAACCGGCCAAATAAAAAAGGGCGGACCGTAAAGTCCGCCCCCTTCGAGAAAATCCCCGAATCATTTCGCAGTTACTGTGAGTGTGACTGTGGCCGAGTGCTTGATCGTGCCGCTCGTCCCGGTAATGGTCAACACGTAGGTTTTTGCAGTAGTCCTCTTCTTGGTGGCCACCGTTAAGGCGGAGGTCGCCGTATTCGGTGAAGTCACCGTTACCGGGTTCGGACTAAATGCTCCCGTGCTATTTGTCGGTAATCCCGTAACCGTCAAGGTGACCGGTCCACTGAACGAATTCACCGGAGTGATGCTGAATGGGTACTTCGCGCTGGTGCCCGCTTTAATCGTCTCCACCTTCGTATTCGCGGTAATGGAGAAATCAGGAGAGACGACTACCAAAGAGACGGACGTCGTGTGAGTAAGCGTACCGTCGCTTCCCGTGATCGTTATGTTGTAGTTGCCTCCGGGTGTCGTGCTGCCCGTCGCAACCGTCAGAGTAGAAGGCGGATAGCTCGGCGAACCCGAGGATGTCGGATTCATCGTGCAAGTGGCGCCAGTCGGGCAACCGGTCAACGTGAAAGCAACCGTGCCGCTATATCCATTGATCGGATTTACTCCTATCGAGTAAGTTCCGCTCTTGCCTTGGACCACAGTTTGTGACGATGGATTTGCCGACAGATAGAAGTCCGGCGCCGTGCTGCCGCAACCTGGAAATTTGAAGGTCCCGATGCGGGTGCTCCAGTTGAACGAGCCGGTGCTTGCGATGTACTCCTGGGTGTACCAGAAGGTGCAGTCATCGATCGGGTCGACGCTCATACTGCTGTAGTCGCCCCAGCGGGCCAGGCCGCCGTTCTGCACGCCCGAGCCTTCAATCAGGCTGGCTTCTGTCTCCATCGATCCAGCCGGATCGCCGGTCGTGCGTCCCGTATAGCGAACCCCGGGGTACACGCTGCTGCTCGAAACGCTGTACCCCATCGCCATGTCGCCCGACAAATCCATGGCAATCGATCCCATCCAGCGGTAGGTCGAGTCGGGTGCGAAGGTGCCCTGCTGGAACAACGTTGGCGTTGAGTTGGGGTTGCGAATCTCATACCAACGGGCCCCCACAACGCTTCCTGAGTTCACCGAGTGGTTTACTACCAGTGCTTCGTGATCTCCGAAATTCCGGTAAGCCAGCCGGAACATCAGTCGGTCGCCTAACGTATCGAGAGTCGTACCACCGGCAGGCTGAGGGATGCCGCTCGGCTCCGTGTAGGCCGCCACTGGAATCGTAGTCGGCCCGGTGAACGTGGAGTTCGCGGGATTGCTGAAGTCCACGTGGAACTGGAATAATCCCAAGTCGCTCGTGTCCAGCAGTTCCACATAGAAATTAGGCTCGCCCGCAGGAGGAGCTGTGTTGCCGTCCACATCGGAAGGCAGCAAGCTGGCTACGTTGGCGTTCTGTTGGAAACAGATTTCGTTCGCCGCTCCACCCGCAAGCATCAGTGCGCGGTCCAGCGCGCAAGCATTCGCGCCGATAAAGTTTTGGCCGTTCTGGAAACTGTTGGTCGCGCGGTAGTAAGCATCCGGCCACACTCCAACCTTGGGATAGTCGTCAAGGTTGCTGCCTGACGAGAATGCATAACGATAATAGGTACCAGTCGCATCCGCGCTGGTCGAGACCGCCATGCACCAGTTGGTGTAAGTGCCGCTCAGTTGGCTTACCACCCAACGCTGCGCAGCCTTGTCCCAAAGCACCACCGGGTCGCCTCCATCATTAGTGTCGCAGTCTCCTCCAAATCCATCCCACAAACTGTGAATCAGCGCGGGGCCAAGCAGAATATTCCCGCTGGTCTTGTCGTAGATTGCGAACTCGACGTTCGTGATCTGAAAAAATTGGGTGAGTCCCACCGAGCCATTGGTATCCGGCGGCGCATAGCCGTTCGCTCCAACACCGTCAAAATTCAACCCGGGAACGGTATTGATCAAGGGCAGAGTACTGGTTTGAAGGGCCGTATCCCGCCCTGTTTTGGCGCCCGGTCCCACCGGAAGCGGTCGCGTCGGACGCGGCGCCTCGATCTCAACGTGTGGATTGCCGACTGGCCGCGGAGTAGACGCAACCATCTCCGTCAGAGTCCGCGAAACGTCGTGCTTAATTGCGTGCCGGACAATAGGACCAGACTGCGCCGGCGCAGCGATCGCCAGCGCCAAAAAGCACAGCGCGATCGCAATACATAACAGATGTTTTTTCATCGAAAACCTTCCTTGGCCGAAGCCCCCTAAGATTTTTTCTTTTAACTAAAGAACGAGGCTAGGACTTCTGGTCCTAGCCTTCGGTCCAGTTCGTTAATGTACTGCTGTACCAATGACACCCGCCGAGAACAAGTCGCAACCGGTGGTGGCACAGGCCGTAGGAGCTGTAAGCTCAAAGGAGTTGACGCCAAAGTTCGGAGCATAGAAAAACGATTGATCGACCGGTTCCGTCCCCGGCCCTTGCACGTTCGCCGGTGTGTCGTCTTCAACGTCGGACACATAAGCCAGGTCCTCAGACGTCGGCACCAAAGTCATCCAATAGGTGCCCGCTTCAAGAATTGGACACGCAATTCCCGTGACCATGATGGTGTACTCCGGATCGAAGCCGTATGCGATACGGCCCGTCGCAGTCAACGTGGGAACTCCCGTGCCGCTGCAAATGGTTTTTACCTTGTTGCTGGTAGGCACACCGTTGAGGGCAACGCCTTGAACGATCGACCAGTCAGCGCTCGTCGCCGAGTAGCCAGCCCCCGTGAGGTCCACCATTTGTTCATTCATGAAGAGCCCTTCCACGTTCCAATCGGTCTTTCCCTGCGCTCCCTTGTAGTCTTTCGGAACGGTGAAGGGGACATAAACGGTTCCGGTTATCCCGAAGGTAGTGTTATTTCCGTTCCACAGGCCATTCGGGTTGGGACCGTTGTTATCAAAATCGCCGGCGTACAAAAGGCAGGGGTTGAGGATACACGGTTCTTCCGTGCCCACGGCGGGCGCGCCCGCCTGAAGTTTTCCGTTGAATACTTTAGGCTTCTGCGCCAACGCTGACACTGAGAGAAATGCACACAGCGCTGCAACCAGCGCCGTCGACCAAACTATTCTCTTTACCATTTTGTTTTCTCCTCCGCAGGTTGAACTGCATTTTTGTGAAATCAAGACCCGCGTTGCGATAAATACAACTCTGGGAATGCATGCTCACGGGCCAATGTGACCGAGAAGTAGTGGTTGGGTGGGAGGCGAAAGGCGCGAAATAGCCACAACTAAAACCGCCCACAAAACGACGCGTAACTTGTAGCAGTCGCCCAATGTCACGTCAAGTAAAGTTTCGTCACTTTTCCTGTCTGGATTTTGAATGTTGCAAAAAACTGCAACTCTTTGCGTCAGGCCGGAAGCCGCTAGCAGCAGGGTTCTACTGGCGTTTGTCGCTTGTTTTTTATCTCGCGATCGCGGTGAAGGATCTCGACAAATATCTCAGCGTCAGAAGGGCTAGGCTGCAGCACAACGCCGTTCAATTTCCACATCGTATGCAGAGTTCACGCGATGATTTCGAAGGTCCACTTCGCAGAAGTCTTGTGAAAGATCGCCGTCTTCCACCCTGCTGCTCTGGAGCGCAGCCGAGCTTCCGCGTTTCCTCGTGATCCCCAAGGCGGAATATTCACTAACGGGGGGCGCCTCTCCAATCAAAAGTGAACCAAGACAAAATAACAACGACGTGGATGCTGTCATACGACCGCGTCGCCCCTCCTGCATCGCGGTTCGCCGATGCAAAACGGCAAGGTAGTGTGGAGTCATACTGCTGCATATCGGTTATAAATCTGCAACAAAAGCCCAGACGCGTCATCCAATGGGAGACCGGATATCAGGAGCCGGGAATGATGCAAATCGGCATCGACAGCTTCGCGGCAGCCATCTCTGATCCAGCAACCGGCCTCACGCTCAGGCCCGTCGAGCGCATGCAGCATCTTCTGGAAGAGATCGAACTCGCCGACAAAATCGGCCTCGACGTATTCGGCATCGGCGAACATCACCGCGCCGAGTTCCTCGATTCCGCCCCGGCAGTGATCCTGGCCGCAGCTGCGGCGCGCACCAAAAATATCCGCCTTACCAGCGCCGTCACCGTTCTTAGCGCTGCCGATCCTGTGCGCGTCTTCCAGGAATTCGCCACGCTCGACTTGATTTCCCACGGCCGCGCTGAGATCGTCGCTGGCCGCGGCTCATTCGTGGAATCCTACCCGCTCTTCGGCCTCCGCCTCGAAGACTACGATGAACTGTTCGTCGAAAAGCTCGACTTGCTCCTCGCCATCCGTGAGCACACGCGTGTCAGATGGTCCGGTAAGCACCGCGCGCCGCTCACCGGCCAAGCCGTCTACCCGCGTCCGCTGCAGGATCCCCTGCCCATATGGGTCGGGGTGGGCGGCACACCCTCCTCTTTTATCCGCGCCGGCACGCTAGGGCTGCCGCTCATGGTCGCCATCATCGGTGGCGAACCCAAACGATTCCGTCCTCTCATCGACGCCTACCGCGAGGCCGGCCGCCGCGCCGGTCACCCCGCCGAGAAGTTAACTGTTGGACTTCACGCCATCGGCTTTCTCGCCGACACCACCGAGCAAGCCGCCGACGACTTTTATCCGGGATACGCGCACACCTTCACCGAGATCGGCAAGGAACGTGGCTGGCCGCCGACGACCCGGGCACAGTTCGACGCGGTACGCGGGCCCACCGGCGCGCTGCTCATCGGCGATGCCGAAACGGTTGCGGAGAAAATACTGTATGACAATGAAGTCCTCGGCGGCATCTCGCGCATCACGTTCCAAATGGGCGTCTCTACGCTTCCGCATCAGAAGATGCTGCATGCCATCGAGATCCTAGGCACGCGTGTCGCGCCCATCGTTCGCAAAGAACTTGCCGCTGGTGGTCCGGTGCGAAAAGTAGCTTCGAGAAAAACAACCGGCAGTCCCGCCTCACAAAAGCGATTTGGGTGAACATACACAAGTGATGGGCAGAAGACGAAGACCGCCGCGTCTGAAACAGTCACTCCAGCAGGAGAGCTGGGGATGAAACTGATGAGCAGCGGCTACGCTGATGTGAATGGCATCAAGCTGTATCGCGAGATCTACGGCCGGGGCGACCCTCTAGTGCTGATCCATGGCGGTCTGACGACGATCGGCGAGATCCAAGGATGGGTACAGTCGCTGGCGAAGACGCGGCGTGTAATTGCGGTGGAGATGCAGGGCCACGGTCGAACGTCGGACACGGATAGACCGATGAGCTTCACCACGTTGGGCGACGACATTGCGGCGCTGCTGGACCATCTCGATATTCCAAAAGCCGACCTAGTCGGCCATTCGTTCGGGGGCACCAGTGCGATCCGCGCGGCGATCCAAAAGCCGGAAAGGGTGCGGCGGCTGGTGGTAATCTCCTCGCCTTATGCCAGGTCGGGCTGGTATCCGGAGGCGCAGCGTGGCATGAGCCAGGTGAGTGCGGCGATGGCTGAAAACATGATGCAGACGCCGACGGGCAAGTTTTCAAAGCAATGGCCCGAACCGCAGCGCTTCCCGCAGTTCCTCGATAAGATGGGCAACCTGATGAGCGAGGACTACGACTGGTCCGCCGACATCGCGAAGCTGCCCATGCCGGTGCTCCTGGTGTTCGCGGATAACGACTCTGTCTCGCAGAAGCACATTGCGGAGTTCTTCGGGCTCTTGGGGGGCGGCGTCAGGGAGCCGGGCTGGCTGAACACCCAGCTGTCGAAGTCGCGGCTGGCGGTTGTGACTGGCTACAGTCACTACAATTTCATAAGCTCGGCGGAGGTGCCGCAGATTATCGGCAAGTTCCTGGCTGATCCGCTCACAAATGCGTCTTCAGGCGCAGCAGACGCCTCGCAGGTCGCGCCGCGACCGAAGAAGAAACAGTAGGCCTGGATCAGAAGCCGGAGAGGACCGGTCCGCTTTACCATAGCCGACAACAAAACTCATGTGGGGGAGTGCAGCGGAGTATCAAACGAGAAACGCGGGAAGCGACGACTATGAGAGCGACAAGCGCGCGAAACATTGACAGCTATAAAAAAGACTTGTCACTAGAACAACGTGAAAAACTACTCAGAACACTGAAAGCCCGTTTTGAGAAAAACATGAACCGCAATAACGGCCTTGAATGGGCTCAAGTGCAAGCAAAGCTGGAAGCTAATGCTGAAAAACTGTGGTCACTCAATGAAATGGAAAGAACTGGCGGTGAACCGGATGTAGTTGGTCACGATAAAAAGACGGGCGAATATATTTTTTATGATTGTTCACCGGAAAGTCCTAAAGGCCGTAGAAGTCTTTGCTACGACCGTGAAGCGCTGGAGTCAAGGAAAGAAAACAAACCGAAAGATAACGCTATGGATATGGCAGCCGCCATGGGCATTGAGCTTTTAACGGAAGAACAGTATCGAGAGTTGCAGAAACTAGGAGATTTCGATACGAAAACGTCGAGCTGGGTGAAAACACCTTCTCATATCAGAAAACTCGGCGGAGCCCTCTTTTGTGATCGCCGTTTCGACACTGTTTTTGTGTATCACAACGGTGCGGAATCTTACTATGCCGCTAGGGCGTTCCGTGGCTCGCTAAGGGTCTAAGGTTTGCCGTCACCTGGGCGCAATCCCCGAAGCCCTTGATAGAATCGGCCCTGGCCGTCGCTCCGCGGAATGACAAGGAGGAGTGCATGAGAAACGGCAGAGCCTTTTTGTTCGCGTTGACCATATTCATCTTGTCCGCCGCGACTGAGCTTTACCCCGCCGATAAGAACAGCCTTGAACCTTCACGCGATTCCATCATCCGCATCGTCACCCGGATTCAAAGGGCAGACTATGAAGGCGACCGCGCAACTCTGAAGCGCCTTCACGACGAGCTCACGCCCATCGCAGAAGACAACAAGTTGGCATCGCGGGTGCTCTACTGGCGTGGATTTGCGTTGTGGCGCAGTGCGATTAACGGCTTCAACGACTCTCCGACTCCAACTGATCTGGAAGCGGACCTCACGCAGGCGGTCGCCGATTTCAAAGATTCCATTGCCCGGGACCCTGCATTCGTGGAACCTAAGATTGGCGCAGGCTCTAGTCTGGGCTACCTGATGTTCTTGCACAGGAAAGACCCAACCCTCATGCAGCAACTGCTCCAACAATCGAGTCCGCTTTTGAAAGAAGCCATGGCCACAGCCCCAGACAATCCTCGGCTCCTTTGGGTACTCGGCCCCATTCGTTGGTCGTCGCCTCCAGAACGGGGAGGGGGTCAGGACAAGGCGTTTGAAATTTACAACAAAGGATTGGAAGCAGTCCGCAACCAGAAGCGCGGCGTGGTTGATCCACTGGAGCCCTCGTGGGGAGAACCCGAGCTGCTGATGAATCTTGCCTGGTCGAATCTGAACCGAACCACGCCGGACTTGAAAGCCGCCGACCAGTACGCACAAGCTGCTCTCAAACTGGTCCCATACTGGCACTACGTTCGCGACATCCTGCTACCCCAGATTCAAGCTGCCCAAGCCAAAGCCGAGCTCCCGGTTGCAGGCTCGGCTTTCGCGCAAACCCAGAACCAGCCGAATGCCAAGCCCGCCCAGTATTTCTTCGTACTGTTGAACCGTCCTGCCGATGCTCCTCAGCTGAGCAAAGAGGCGGGCGAAAAGCTTCAGGAAGAGCACATGGCCAACATCCGCAAGCTGGCCGCCGAACACAAGCTCGTGATTGCCGGGCCTTTCATGGATGACACGACACTCCGTGGAATCTTTGTGTTCCAAGCAGACTCAATGGCGCAGGCACAAGAGTGGGCCAACAGCGATCCTGCGGTCAAAGCAGGCCGCCTATCGGCCGAGGTGCATGGGCCGTGGCTAATCGACCCGAGCGCCATTCACGATCCGGATAAGCCTCCCGGAATGGAGCAATACACGCTTGTTCTGATGAAGAGGGGTGGAGAATGGAAATCGGATGCGCTTGCTTTTAATTTCGTAGTGAAGGAGCATCCTGCTTTCGTCAAACAGATGGGGGCGCAAGGATATTTGGCCGTTGCTGGATTGTTCCCGTTGAGCACTGCAGGCGAGTTGCGGGCAGTTGACATCTTCCGCGTAGGAGTGGAGCAGACCGCGACGTTGTTGAAGGGCGATCCAACCGTCAAAGCGGGCCTGCTCAAGACTGAAATCCATCCGTGGGGAACAGGAAAAGGCGTGCTGGCGTCGGGAGAGCCGATGCAATAATCGCTCAACCCTGCTGCCAGACCGGTACCGTTAAACGGGCTTGTCGTCGTTCATTCCCGTGTGGCCGGAAAACTGGAACGCACGCAAGAGCAGTGGATCGAGCTGTTGCGAGCTGCGGAGGCGCGATGAGGAACATTGGATACTCGCCCAATTTGCTTGAATCGAGGCACGCGCCAGTCTGGCGCGGGATCGCCGAACGAAGACCTGGGAAGCGCATAGATATTCCCAACCGGTTCTCATTTTGTTCCTTCCTGCCTCCATTTCGCCCAAAGCGCATGCCACCCTGCCGCCATTCGTCTAGCCGACCTACAATATTTCTCTCGCTCGTTCGTCTACAAGGGTAGATGGACGAGACGCTGAGAAAACAGTGGATGATGGTTCAGCAAGACCAGCAGATCTCGGAAGCGGTCGAGCGGGAAAAGCCTCGGCTGCGCAACTTCATCCGGAAACGGGTGGCTGACCGCAGCGACGCAGAAGACATCCTGCAGGAAGTCTTCTACGAATTTGTGGAGGCGTACCGGATGATGAAGCCGGTGCAACAAGTTACCGCCTGGTTATTTCAGGTGGCCCGTAATCGCATCACGGACTTTTTCCGCAGCAAGAAGCGGCAGGCGTCAAGTGAAGCAGCGGTCAAAATACAGGATGGCGAAGAACTCCAGTGGGAAGACTTGCTGCCCTCGCCGGACGCTGGGCCCGAGGCGGCCTACGCACGAAGTGTGTTGATGGAGGAGATGGAGGCCGCCCTTGATGAGTTGCCCGAAGAGCAGCGTGAAGTGTTCGTGGCCCACGAGTTTCTGGGTTACAGCTTCAAAGAACTGGCCGCACAGACTGGCGTCAGCGTGAACACACTACTCTCCCGCAAGCGTTACGCAGTCGTGCACCTTCGCGAGCGCCTTCAAACCATCTACGACGACTTTAGGAAAGCATGAGGACAATAGAGATGAAAAGATATCGTTTTGTGCGGGGACTGAAGTTTGTACTGTTTGCTGCACTCTTCGTCACCGTATTTGGCTTTGTAGTGATGAGCCTGTGGAACTGGCTCATGCCCGCTCTCTTTGGCTGGCATTTGATTAACTTCTGGCAAGCCGTTGGCGTTCTAGTTCTTAGCAAGATTCTCTTTGGTGGATTCCGGGGCCAACCTGGCCGTCACCTGTATTGGCGTCGCCGCATGATGGAGCGATGGGAGCAGATGACCCCCGAAGAACGAGAGAAATTTCGTCAGGGGATGCGCGGACGCTGCGGACCATTTGGACCCGCGGCAGCGGAGCCGAAGGCCTGATGCGAGAAAGGATTTATGACCCAATGCGACCCGGTTCTTCACGAAGAGATTGATATTCGCTTTTTGTTCGTCTATGATAGGGCCGCCGCTGTGGCTGCGAATATCGGGAGGTTGAAAGCATGCTGACGATAAATGTCGAAAACTTCGATGAAATCACCATTGTGCACTGCCAGGGTAGGATCGTGCGCGGTTACGACCACGTTCTTTTGTGCCATGCTGCGCACCAGGTGGGACGGAATATGGTGCTCGACCTGGCGCAGGTGGATGCAATCGACGCCGCCGGAATCGGAGCCTTGGTTTCTCTGCAAGCCGCTGGTGTTTATCTCAAGGTAGTGAACCCCACGCGACCGGTGCGAGAAATATTGAAGCTCACTGAGTTGGATACCATCTTCGAGATCTGCGAATCTCACTCGACCTTCCCAAAAACAGCACCGGCGCAAGCGGGTGGACCGAAGAATCAGTCGGACATATTTCAATTAGCTCCCGATCTGAGCCGGGAAGGGAATGCTCAGGACGAACGACCGCGCATAACCAATTCAGCGCAATTTGGTTTCGTGACGGCCGGCCTTCGCACCGTTTGAGATGGTGCAACTGAATCGCCCGACTGTCTCGGGCATCGAAAAAGCAGCGGCGAGGTTTTCGGGACATGACGCATCTGAAGAGGCTGGAAGAGGAAGTTTCCACGTGGCCGCAGATAGCGGTTCACGCGCACAGGTTTGGCGGCAGAGAATTCCGTTTCGGAAGCGCGGAGGTCGGCCATGTGCACGAGGGCGGCGCCGTTGATACACCCTTTCCGCGTCCAGTTCGCGACGCCCTCTTGGCCGAGGGTCTTGCCGAAGAACACCGCTGGGTTCCCAACTCAGGCTGGACCACTTTTCACGTCGGCAGCGAAGATGACTTCAAGCATGCGGTGTGGCTTATGCGGCTTTCGTACCTGCGTTACGCCCTGAAGACTGCCGCTGACGCTCGCAGTCTGCTCGACCAGCAAAGTGCGGAACTGCATCTGAGTCCTCACATCAGGTTGCTGCTCGAGTCTTTCCTGCCTGCGAAGGCAGCACATGTTTTGACCGAGCCGTTCATAACCCGAACGCTGCCGCGTGGATGCTTATGACAACACATTTCACGCCTTAACGTTATTGAAAGAGCACTTCTCCACTTATGCCGAAACCCGCAAATGTCCATCTTCCAGGGAAGAGGAGCTGCGACGGGTTTTTCATAGGTAACAGTCTCTCCGATCTGAAGAATCTGCCTATTCCATTTATCGGTACCGATCATTTACTGACCTTGCGGTTCCACTAGCAAGAACAAAGAGAACCGCTTAAGATGTCGAGTGCCTCTCTTTCCGTCGCAAACTAGCACGGCATCGATTGACGAGGTTCACGATGAAAACGAACGCAAGCCCAACTCAAAATGTGGCTAAGCAACTACCCGCGGCGAACGGCCTGGCAATCGTTCGTATCACCATCGGCGCGATGTTTGTGTGGGTCTTCTTCGAGAATCTGGGAAAAGGACTCTACACCCCAGCGGGCTACGCAGGCCTGATCGACTACTATATAAAGTCGGGTCACTCGCCGGCTGCGTGGAAGGCAGTCATGGGTGTGGCGGCGAGTCATGCTGCGATGGCGGCCCCCATGCAGGCGATGACCGAGATGGCTCTCGGGATCCTGCTCGTCGTCGGTCTATTGACCCGTCCCGCCGCCTTCGTAGCATTTCTGTATCTCGGCAGCCTTTGGATCTCTGAGTGGGGCACAGCGTGGATTTGGGAGCTTCTGGTTCCCGTGCTTGCATCGCTCGCACTCGCGGTGGGGCGGGCCGGTCGAGCTTGGGGTGTCGACGTCTTGCTGGCGCGACGCCGGCCATCCTCCCCTTGGTGGTGACTTGAGCGTGCTTACTTGAACCCAGATCACGTGCGAGTGTCGGTCGTCATCCCTACGCACAACGAAGCGCAATCCATCGGCCGCGTCTTAGCCGATCTCCCGGCAAATATTGTCACCGAGGTCTTGGTTGTAGATAGCAATTCAACCGACGGGACTCCCGAGATCGCCGCAAAGATGGGAGCCCGCGTACTCCACGAACCTCGTCGCGGATACGGTCGTGCCTGTTTGACCGGACTCGCTGCTGCAACTAATCCTGACGTTGTAGTGTTCCTTGACGGCGATTACAGTGATCGTCCAGCTGAACTGCCTCTTCTCTTAGCGCCAATCACTGAGGGGCGCGCGGACATCACGCTCGGTTCCCGCCTGCAGAGCGGGCGTTCGGCTGGGGCGTTGCCCTGGCATCAAGTGTTTGGTAATCGACTCGCCGCTGGCCTGATCGGGCTTTTGTACGGTCTAAGGATCACTGACCTCGGACCGTTTCGCGCCGCGCGAGCAGATGTTCTTCGCCGGGTCGAGCTTAAAGAGAACACGTACGGCTGGGCGGTTGAAATAATTCTAAAAGGTACGCTTCGTGGATTCCGCATCGTTGAGGTGCCGGTGAGCTATTATCCGCGGATCGGGAAATCGAAGATTAGCGGGACGCTGAGGGGCACAGTCGGAGCGGCATGGTTCATCCTCTCTCTGATAGTGCGCTATTATTTTCGGCATCGAAGGGCCGGAATGCCACGGCCTGCGTGAGTCTCAGCACAGTCTGTTCGTGAGAACGATCTCCTTGAGAACGATCTTCTATGGAATCCTCTAGCCGGAGCACCATGCTTTCGCGCGATGACGATTGCACGCTAGTAATTATGGCGAAGGCACCGAAGCCCGGCAGGGTCAAGACCCGGCTGGCTCAGAGTCTTCCTCTAACTGCGGTCACGGCGTTCTATCGCTGCCTGCTGGACGATACGGTGACGCTGGCGCGGTCGCTGGGTAATGTGGAAGTCGCCATTATGTGCCCCGGCTCCGATCTCGACGAGCTAGCGTGCTTGGCGGGTGACGAGGTGTGCGTGGTGGCGCAGAAGGGTGAGGGCCTCGCGGCGGGGCTCACTTCGGTGTTCGCCCATTTTGCAGCCGGTCATCAGCGCGTCATCGCATTCAACAGCGACAGCCCCCACCTGCCGGCATCTGTTCTGGAAGACGCATTCAAGATCCTCGCTGCTCACGATATAGTGCTCGGACCGACTCACGACGGAGGCTACTATCTCATCGGCGCGAAGGCCAGTCATCCAGCGCTTTTCGAGAATGATGGAATGGGTACTACGAATGCGCTTGAAGCGCTGATGGCGCGTGCTCGAGCCCTCGATCTTTCAGTAGGCTTCACCGCTCCTTTTTACGACATCGACGTGGCTAGCGACCTGGCTCGGCTCGCTGAGGAACTACGGCTGGCTCCGGCGCGGGCGCCCCGAACGGCAGCCTGGTTAACGGAGTGGGATCAAGCCGTGGCCCAGTTGCGGACGAGCACGGGAGACTTGTGAAGCTCACGCCATCGCCCAGGCTGTGCGGGTTCGGCATCATCTTGCTTGTGGCGCTGACCATCTGCTCACGCAAGCTCGGCAGCATGGGTGCACCGTCCTTCCTCATTCCGCTGGCAGTTGCCGGTATCGCATACCTGCTCGCCATCCGCGAACTCTTCTCCACCCCGAAGTTCCCGCGCCGCGTCATCGTCATCGGCCTTGTGTTGGCTGCTTTGTGGCATGTTGCATTTCTACTGATGCCGCCGGGTTCCGATGATGACATTCACCGATACCTTTGGGATGGGGGCGTGCAGCGACTCGGCTATAACCCTTATAGGGTCGTGCCCAGCGATCCTGCGTTCGCCGCGTTGCACACACCCGAGACCCGCACGCTGAACCACCCGGATCTACCGAGCCCATATCCAGCGGGTGCTGAGCTTTTTTTTCGCGCCGTAACCGCGATTCATGAGTCTGTGACGGCGCTGAAGGTAGCATTTGTATTTTGCGATTTGGCGATCGTTCTCGTTTTGCTCGATGTCTTGCGTAGTAGTGGGCAAGAAGCGCATTGGGTTCTGGCTTATGCGTGGAACCCGCTGCTGGCGATTGAAGTGGCGGGCAGCGGTCACATCGATATTGTCGGCGTGCTTCTGTTGTTGATCTCTTTCGCTGCGCTCGGACGGCGCTGGCGTACGGTTGCAGCCGTGGCATTCGGGCTGGCTGTCGCAGTGAAACTTCTACCCATTGTACTGTTGCCCCTCTACTGGAGGCGCGTTCGTGTGCGCGATGGCGCGCTGGCGGCAGTCGTCGTTGGACTTCTATACGTGCCATTTCTTAATCACGGCCGCATTCCGATCGGCTCGCTCGGAACTTACGCGCAGAGTTTCCGCTTTAATGATCCGGTGTTTGCAGTGCTCGAGCCGGTTGCGACTCCGCAGCTTCTAGTTGGGCTGGCAGTTCTCGTCGGCTTTCTTACCGCAACCTGGCTGAGAATCAAACTCCCTGCAGGTTCTCCGGACGCATTCGCGTGGCCCATGGCGGCATCGCTTCTATGTGCGCCGGTGATATATCCCTGGTACCTGCTCTGGTTGCTGCCGTTCCTGTGGTCGGCCTCAACGCTACCGATCATCATCTGGACCGTGAGCATTATCCCTACTTACTACGTTTGGCATCTGCGCGCACTTGGACGTCCGTGGCTGGTTCCTGGCTGGATCATGCTGCTGGAATACGGAGCGGTCGCGGTGGCCGGTGCGATTATCGGGTGGCGACGACTCATACGACCGGCCGTGCCCGTATGCTCAACGGAGTAGGTGCCAGTCGCGAATACTACCTATATAATGGGCGGCCAACCGAGAATAAGGATGGATGGTCGGCGTAGGGGAGGCGTGCGGCGCCCACACGCGAATCCTGTATCCAGAAGCCTCTGCCCGTCATCCAACGCAGCATCCGTTCAATTCACGAAGGAGCAAACTCCATGACAAATGTGAGCCGTGTAACGATGATCCGTATTCTGGCTTTTGGGGTCCTGGTCTTTACATCAACCTCCTGGGCGCAGTCGCGGGCGCCAATTCTCGATCAAATCGCCAAGACCTATGGGGTCGATTCGTTCGGGCAAGTCGAAGCGATCCGCTATACCTGGAACGGAGAGATCACCGGACTCTTCAAAGCTTCGCGCAAGTGGGAGTGGGAGCCCAAAACTGGCAAGGTCTCCTACGAGGGAAAAGACAAAGACGGCAAGCCGGTCAACGTGACTTACATGCGCTCCCAGATCAACGACGACGCGAAGAAGCAAGCTGATGCCGGTTTCACCAACGACAATTATTGGCTCCTGTTCCCCCTCCATGCTTACTGGGACACCAGCGCCACTGTGACCGATGAAGGTATGAAGAAACTGCCGGCGGGGGCCGGGTCAGCGACGCTGGTCTCGGTGAAGTATGGAGCAGAACTCGGCGGATACACACCCGGCGACACTTGGGACCTTTACGTCGGCAAAGACAATCGCGTCGAGTACCTTATCTTCCATCACGGCGGAGACAAGAAGCCGAGCCTCGTCAAGGCAACCTGGACAGGCTACAAAAAGGCAGGACCTCTTCTGATCTCAACCGAGCACCGCGGCAACGCCGATGGCAAGCCCCTGCACATCTTTATGTCGGATGTAGCAGTTAAGCTGACGGGCTCGGACAAATGGGTCAACGCGCAATAAAAACGGTAGGGCTGATTCAGGCAACTGAATTCGTTCTTCGGTAGAGAATCCGTTTGAAAGAAAACATTCCCATAGCGGCTAAAGCCGCTATGATTTGGTGCGCTTGCGGCACGGCTGAAGCCCGTACCCTTTCAAAACAGATTCAAAACTAAGGCGCCACTCTTTCCTCACGAATCAGCCTACCTGGCAATCACTACGGTTGTGCACGAACTGCTCAGCTTGGGCAGATCGCGGGTCGCGGCCATGCGGACCTGCAGCCTTGGGCGTTCCCCGCGCACGATAGGACAATAGTAGTCAGGTTCCGGCAGTGCGCCCTGCAGGCGTCGTCGTCCAGCACATCCCCCATGACATGATTCCCGAAACTCACAAGGTTGGCACGCGTGAGGAAGCGTGCGGGCTTGTTCGAAGGGCGCAGAGCCCAGAATGTCGGGCCCCATCGAGATCAAGTCCGACAGCGGCTCTCCCGCTCCTGGCCAATAAACGCAAGGCTGTGTAGTAGCACGCGGCGTCACTCGCACAGTGCTTACGCCGCATCCTCCCCGAAGTGGCGGCAGCCCGGCCATCGCTCGAACCAGCGGCTCGCCAATCGCGATCACATCCGTTTCCGCAAAGAGACTCTGGAACCCTTCCCAATACTCTCCGTAGGACAGCGCATAGAGGTCGGATCGCACCGCCTGGTACACATTCACTCGCAAGGGAGCGCCAAAGTGTTTGGCTATTCGCGCGACCTCCGCCAGACGCAAGTAGTTCGCTTTCATCATGACCGCGATGATGGTTACTGGCACACCCAGCCTGACACAACGTTCTGCCTGCTGCTGGATCAACTGCCAATTGCCGTTTCCGCGCTGTGCATCCTGTTCGGCTTGCGTCGGGTAATCCAGCGAAAACTCAATATCGTGAAAGGCGCGTACTTCGTTATCTTCCAACACAGCAACGCTGTGGCCGTTGGAAGTGATGGTGAGCTTGATAGATCGTGTGCGCAGGTAAGCAAGTATCGTCTTAAAGTCCGGATGCATGCCGTTCTCACCAGTGCCCAGATTCACCGAGCGAACCGGCAGTCGTTCCACAACAGACTTCACCTGATCGAGAGAAAGGCGATCAGTGCGGGTTGGATCACGGTAGCAGAAAGAACAGGAGAGATTGCATTCGTTAGTGAGCCCGATCCCGAGCGCAATCCCCTCATCCGGCGCCGCCATGCGAGATGTGACTGATGAAGACTTTAGTGTGATGTTGTTCACGCAACATCCTCGATCGCAGGGCTTGGACGATTTGCCAAGTATTGTTTATAGCGCGCGACGGCGGCAAACTCTGGCTGGCTCCCCAGCTTGCGCTCAAGCTCAAGAATTCGCTCGTACTCAGCGCTGCGAGAAATCCGTGGCGGAAGGTAATCCGCCATCACGCGTACACCCCGATCGACAATCACTGCCAGCGACGCCGCTTTCAACATGGCTTGCAGGTTATCTGACGTAAATAATCGTACTCGCCCTCCGTACAAAGACTCTTGTCCCCACTCAGCGGTCAGGCTGTTTTCCGCAACCGCCAAATCGCCTGCTTGGATAGCGGCCTTGAAAACTTCGCCGGCGCGGTTCCGCACAAGCACTGACAGTGTCGCTGATGAATCCCGCAAGGCGCGAGCCGCGGCGCACATCACAGCAATCGGGTCGTCGAGAAACTCCAGTACGTTGTGGCAAATAATTACATCGAACGTTGCGGCGGGAAACAAGTTGGTCAACTGCGAAGCGTCCCCCTGTTGCAGGACGACCTTGTCCGCAACTCCCGCTTGCTGGGCTGTGCGGTTCGCGATATCCAGCATCGCCGGAGACGAATCCAGCAGGGTAACGTGCATGCCTAGACGCGCCAGGCGAACCGCCGTCGCTCCTGTACCGCACCCGATATCCAGCGCACTCAACGACTTCTTGGCGTGCGACCGGGGAAGAAAATCCTCCAGGTTGGCGAATGCCAGGTCGGTGCGCAATCGGCCTTCAGGTGTCTCAAGGTACGCGGCATAATCTTGCGCAGCGTTCCAGAATCGTTCGTTGACAACCATAGTGGCCATTTCTTTGCGATGCTCATTCATGCGACATTAAATGAAAATCTTCGCGGCACTAGCTGGCGCGCCGCGTCTGCAATTCCCCGTGTGAAGCAGCGACAAAGGCTTGGAGCAATGAGGCGATCTCATCCGCGGCCGTGTCCAATGCGAAATGACCGGCGTCGAGCACGTGAACCTCAGCCTTCGGAACGTCGTGCCGGTAGCGTTCCGGCTCGCCGGGATCAAATGAAAGGTCATACTTACCCCAGATAACCAGCAATCGCGGCTGCTTCTCTCGCATCCATGCTTGCCATTTCGGGTAGGCGTCTACGTTGGTTCGATAGTCGTAGAAAAGGTCGCTTTGAATCTCGGCTTGGCCGGGCTGGTTGAGAAAATAGAATTCATCGGTCCAGAGATCGGGATCATAGCGTTCCACATTCGGATCGTTTCCCAGATGGCGTGTGCGCGTGGTTGCGAGCGACAGAAGATTGGTGCGCAGCTCTTTTTCGTTAGCAGCGCGATCCGCCCAAAAGGCCCGCCGCGTCTTCCAATTCGCTCCCAAGCCCTCGTTGTGTGCAACGGCATCCTGAACGATAAGGGCCTCGATGCGATCTGGATGAGCCAAGGCCATGCGAAAACCGACAGGGCCGCCGTAATCCTGCATGTAAAGCGTGTAGTGCGAGAGCCCGAGCGATTCAGTGAAATGATTCAGGATCTCGGCATAGTGATCGAACGTATAAGCAAAATTCTTCGGGTCCGGCCAGTCGCTGTATCCGAATCCTGGGTAATCCGGGGCGACAAGGTGATAGCGATCGGAAAGCCGGGCGAAGAGAGGCTCGAACATCCGCGAGGATGACGGAAGTCCATGTAGAAGGAGAAGCGCTGGAGCGTCTTTCGGGCCTGCCTCTCCATAAAAAATGGACAGCCCGTCGATCTGTTTCGTGCGATAAAAGGTCGGATACATCATTGAAGGTTCCTTTCCGTGGGCTCTGGGGACAGTTAATGCCCTCCCTGGTGATTGCCCTGATTCAAGGTTAATGCCTTCAGGCCTGCTTGGCGGAACGCTCTGCCAGAGGATGCTTGATCCAATTCCAAGAGCGCGCGATGTCCGCAGGCTCGACAAAGAGCACGTATGCGGACAGGATATCCCATTGGAAGAGCGGAATGTTGAGAGAGTAATCCAGCCAAAGGTGAAACAACACTCCTAGCGCTAATAGGAAATAGCGGAACTCTTTCACCCAAGTCAAAACCCCGAGAAAGAATTCCACGACGAGCGCGGCCCAGCTCCCCAGCTTAAGCACCACTGGATGGAAGAACCACGAGGGAAGAGGAAAGCGTCTGAGTTCGTCGAGGTGATAGACATAAAACAGCGCGGTGCCTTGCAGCCACGGCGCTCCCCTTATTTTTAGCAGGAATGAGACGAAATACAGGAGCGCCAGTTGTAGTTGAATCATGCGTTGCGCCCATGGACTCCGAGGTTGAACGTGGGCGGGTTCTTTCCGCCGCCAGATGCGAATGAGGCGATCTAGGGAAAACGCAGCTCCAGCAGGTGCGAAGATCAGGAAAAATCCCGCCAAGCGCAGAAACGTATCGCCCCCATGGGTGATATACAAGTTTCTTTGCTGAATCGACGTAAGACAAAGAAAGACAAGCAGGCTGTTGAGGCGAGTCAGAAGACCGACGGTGAGCAATATTGCCGATCCAAGAGACACCCAGAAGAATGCCTCAATGCAGGCGTCGTTTCGAGGAATAATCGAGAAAAGATTCAATCGTGCGCCGGGCTCCAGATTGGAGGCTGTGGGGAGAGTCACCCATCCATGGACTCCGTACCAGCTCAACCAATCTGGTCGCAGCAGTATCAGGGTGGCGATGACTAGTCCGCCATAGAAGATTCGAAACAATGCGATCGGTGTGGGTGACTGCTCCGCGAAGAAGAACCCGTTCCAGGCCCGAAGCAAGCCTCGCAACGTCATTTCAGGTCCTCGGATTGCACTCCGTAACCAATCAGAACGTGCTGGTCCCAGGGCTCTGGAACATAGAAACCATCCGCACGGGGAACGATGAGCGACCATTTTTGGATCAAAATGACCGTTCTGACCTGGTTGCCGGGACCGCTCTTCATGCGTGCAATGTATCGCGCCGCGTCGGGCAACAGTGCATCGGCATCTTCCCGCACCAGGTTGTCAGCAAACTTGCGATAGCGTTCCTTGAAGAGTTTTTCGGTCAGCCCTAGCTGCTCCATTCTTGGAAACGTCCACTTGCTTCTGGAGCCGTCCTTGTAGATTACGATGGCTTCGATGTACGTGTTGGCTCCCTTTGGGATAGGGGCAAACATGTCCCATGATTGGAACAGCCCCGACCAGAGGAAATAAGGGCGGATCAGGTTCTTGCCCACTAGAATCAACGGGCTGTCGACCGGCATACACCAGCACGCAATAGCCAAAATGTGAAACACCAAAAAGACATTCACCATCGAGTATTTTAAAAGCTGCAGACGGGAGACTTTCCTTTTGGCGCTTTCGCGCGGAGGTGTGCGCGGGACGGTCTGTGCATGCGAGCCTCCGGTCGTCAACATCTACGGGGGTTCTCCAACGTAGGCTCCTGCGATTTGAACGCAAACGATCTGAGAGAACGCGAGCGAAACCCCCTCTTGCGAGAAATCTTGAGCGCCGTTGAGAGCTTTCCGTGGTGACAAAACCATTGACGTAAGGCCGGTGTGGGCGAGTAAAGGCGAAGCATTCGAGCGCCTCCGCGCCGCCTGCGGACAGCGGGACTTTGTTTTTCCCGCAGGTGATGATCGCACAGACGAAGACCCGTTTTAGCGCATGCCGAATGGAACTTGGACGGTTCACGTTGGTCCCAGGGCCTACCCGTGCAGCGTTTGTAGTGAGAGATTTCGAAGCTACGAGCGAGGTGTTGCAAATCGTAAAATCCGACGGGGTCTCATGAAAGGCATCCGAATCACTCGTGTGCCGCAAAGCACGGGCTTCCTTTTCCGAGGCAGCGGTTCCTCTCCGCACTAGAAGCGACTGATCCAGCCTGGCTCGCGAACATGTTCATCTTCTAAGCCCCTCAAGCGTGCCGCCATGATTCCTGGCCTGCCCAGGTAGCCGACGACTCGCCGTGGATCGTCTCGATCCACGACTGGCAGGCGTCCAACAGCATTGCGCAGCATCTTGGCCGAAGCATCGTGCAACAATTCGTTCGGATAGGTGACAACGATGTCGCGTGTTCCAGCCTCGAGCACACTCAGTCCCCCCGATGGATCTTTGTCCAGCGCGCGTACCACATCGCCCCGAGTAATGACCCCAGCCAGCTTGCCCTCCGAATCTAGAATCAACATTCCTTGGTGGTGGCATACTTCCGGATCGCGGCGTGCGATGCGGTCCGCTAATTCGCCCACCTTCATGTCCGCCGGAACTTTGGGCACATCTTTTTCCATAGTCTCGGAGACCATCATCTGGCGCAGAGCGTCAGCTTCGTATTCTTGATGAATGTGCAGTCCCCGACGCGCCAGCTTCTCCGTCATGATGGAAGCCCTGGGCATCAGCAACATGGCAATACCGTCAGCAATCACGCTGACCAGCATCAGGGGCAGAACCGAGTTGTAATCGCGGGTGATCTCAAAGGCAAAGATAATAAATGAGAAGGTGGCTCGTGAGGCCGCGCCGAAGACGGCTCCCATTGCGACCAATGCGAACGCGCCAGGCGACAAATTCGCAGCCGGAAAGATTCGATCCATTCCCATGGCGAATATGCCACCTAGTGCCGCGCTGGACATGAACATCGGCGCCAACAATCCCCCGGAGGTACCCGAACCCAGTGAGATCACTAGCGCCACCGCCTTGGCAACCATGACCACAATTAGTATCTTCCAAGCCAGATTTGCGTTAAGAATGTCGCCGATCGTGTCATATCCGACACCCAAGACTCTTGGTACGAAATAGCCAATGATTCCCAGACCAAGAGCGCCTATTGCAGGCCACCAGAGGTCGTCTACCGGCAACTTTTCGAACTGGTCCTCGGTCCAATACAGCAATTTGCTGAATCCAACTGCCGCCAGACCGCAGACTAATCCCAGGACCAGGTAGAAAGGCAGAGCGTGAGGAATCCCGAAATCCATGGCCGTGACTTTGAACATCGGTCCTGCGCCTAAGAGTTGCATGTGCACCGCGGTCGCGAGAGTGCTTGCAATCACCAGAGGAATAAACGACCGCGCCTTGAACTCAAATAAGAGTAGTTCGATCGCAAGGATCACTCCCGCGATTGGTGTGTTGAAAGTTGCAGACATTCCTGCGGCGGCACCGCACGCCAAGAGCACTTTGCGTTCCGAAGCAGTCGTATGCAGCACCTGCCCCACCAGCGAACCAATTGCGCCTCCGGTCTGAATGATCGGGCCTTCTGCGCCGAAGGGTCCGCCTGTGCCTATCGCTATCGCAGCGGAGATGGGTTTCAGGATTGCGACCCGCGGCTCGATACGACTGCGATTAATCAGCACTGCCTCCATCGCCTCGGGTATGCCGTGTCCCTTGATCTTGGAACTTCCGTATTTCGCCATGAAGCCGACCACAATTCCGCCAATGACCGGGATCAGAATTACCCACAGACCCAGCTGGTTATAGCGTGCGCTTACGAACACCATCGAAAAGCGATGATAGAAAAAAATGTTGGTGAACAATCCGATCAAGTTGTAGAGCACAAATGCGATCAAGCCGGCAAGCAGGCCGATGCCGGCTGCCAGAAACGACACTAGAACCATACGGAAATGCACCGGCTCGCCGAGCCTCACATCTCCAACCTGGGCTCCGGTGGCTCCAATCGTGGCCGGACGTGAATCTCCGCTGCTGTGCCTGTTTTCCACCATCATTTAGCACTTTCTCTCTAGGGCTATTTGGTCCCACATAGTGCTATTCATATTTTGTGACGCGTTCTAGGGCTGTAACGAGAGCGGGACCTTGCACGCGAAGTTCGGCCAGATGTTGGAGGGAGAGCTTTCGGAGTACGTTCTCTCCCTTGCGGGCCAAAGTAAGCAACACCTCCCGCTTGTCCGCCTCTCCTCGATGTCGCCAACGGAAGGGCGAGTGCCCTCGGGCAGTCCTTTTAACGTCAGCATTAGCTGATGCTGCTGTGGCTTTAGACCCGTGTTCCGGCACACTTCCTCGCTGAAGCGCACAAGCGGCGGATCTGATAGCGCAATTCGGCAAGCGCCACATGGTCTTGCATGGTTAGATCTGTTCGCCTCAATTCAAGTACTTCCAACTATATCGTAGCACGATATATACTCGCGCGACAATGAGGCACTGTCAGAGCGCAAGTTTCCGGACAGCGATGTTGTCAAGCATAAATAGCTGTAGGTTCTGAGGCTCTCGACCCCGACGACCTTGAGAATTAATACGCTAGCTCACTAGTTGGAGAAACCCACTCGTAGCCATGGTTAAGCGATACCATCCATTTCGGCGCGGCCTTTGCACCTCTCCTTGCCGATCTGAGGCTCATTGAGTGCAGCAATGCGACCTTCGATGGTGTGCGCAGCTGCCTGCTGTTCGCCGGCCACACGTGCATAAAACGACAGGTCGAATCGTAGTCATAGAAGCCACCGCCAGGAGGCTGAAAGAGCAGCCTTGGCCGCATCAAACGCGCGAAGTTTGCAATGAAGAGTGACCTTGGTCTTGAGAGGCTAGGAAGCTTCCGCAAAGTCTCCGCTCGAGCTCCACATCTGGCCATCGTGACCAAAGCTCGACAGGCAGTGTTCACGGGCCGTCACTGCTTGCCAGTGCGCTGGCGAAACAACGGTGCGCGTTACACGATGCAGTTCGGTTACTTCCACTTCGCTGGATCGTGTGAGTGGAACCGGACTTGCTGTGAGGTTTAGAGAAACATCTGGTCAGTTGCGTGATGGCAACGCAAAAACTCAGAAGTGTTCATGGACCTTGCGGTGATTTTGGCAACTCATGATTTCCACATGGCCTCATGCAGGTACAAATGCCGATTTCGGCTCGATACATGGACTCATAAAAGGAGATGGAACAATGAAAACGACAAAGGCAGTTAGATTTGGAAACATAGCAATAGCAGCCGTCACCGGTCTTCTGCTGACCGTACCTGTTCAGGCGGAGATCAAATCGCACTCCGGGAAACTGGTCGTTGAGCAACCCGCGGATCTTCCGGAGATGGCGCGGATCCCGGGGCAGGCTCTCTTCCTGTGTGGAGCTGAGAATGGCGAGACTTATCTCTACGTTGAGCAGCAAAATGGCGCGCGGCTGGCTATTTTCGATGTCACGGATCCGGCTAAGATCAAGACAGCGGCTTTGGTTCAGGTCACGACACCCGGTGCCTACGATTTTGTGCGCTATCTGAACCACAGAACTGAGCTGATCCGATTCCGTGAGAGTCAACAGTTCGCAGTGATTGATCTTCGCGAGCCCAAGAGCCCAACGCTGAAGATCGTGAATGACGATCCCGGCCGTACTGAATCGGTGGGTCGAACGGGCTTGCTGACCATCAACGAACCTTACAAGTATGTCACCGGCGAGGCGCACGACTATCGGTTGATGGACGTCGCAAATCCAGAGCATCCCACCCCGCTTGCAACTATCAAGCAAGTAAAGCACAAGGTCGTCAATGAGGAAACCGGCACGACCTATCTGTTGGGAAGCGATGGTCTCACCGTGGTTCGTCGACCGCGTGTTGAAGAAGACAACAAGATAGAAAAGATTTACGAGGAATGGAACTGAATGTTGGAGGCGATTCGCGGCTCCCGGCGGCACGTTCATCGTGTATAGCTGCGCTACGTACGCGATTCGTTGTCAAAGAAGTTTCCGGGGACATAGTTGGGGATCGGATTGGTAAAACCCGTGATAGGTCGAATACCTAAGGATATCGGGGGGTGGGGGAGTTAGCTTATGAACCGGCGCGGATTCTTGCAACTCATAGGCGCTACCGGTGCCGCGGCGTTGACGGCATCCTGCAGTCGAATTAACTCTGTGGCGGGGACTGCACCGGGTTCTTCTAACCTCATTCGATTCCCGGAAAAAACGGAGATGATCTTCCTTACCGACCGGCCGCCACAGCTGGAGACTCCGATTCACTATTTTCGACAGGACCTCACTCCCAACGAAGCCTTCTTTGTTCGGTGGCACCTCGAAGGCGTCCCGACTTCCGTGGATCTCCGAACTTTTCGGCTCAATGTCAGCGGCCATGTCCGGCAGCCGTTGCAGCTCAGTATGGACGAGCTTCGATCGAAGTTCGATCCCATCTCGATCATCGCGGTCAATCAATGTTCCGGAAATTCTCGTAGCTTTTTCGAGCCTCGCGTTCCCGGTGGTCAATGGAAGCACGGTGCGGTTGGGAATGCCAAATGGACCGGTGTTTCCATGAAGTCGATTTTGGATCGCGCCCAAGTGAAGGCAGGCGCTGTGGATCTCTCATTCAATGGGCTTGACGTCCCCCCACTCCCATCTATTGCCGACTTCGTGAAGGCCCTTTCGATCGACCACGCACGCGACGGAGAAGTGATGATCGCGTACGCCATGAATGACCAACCCTTGCCCATGGTCAACGGCTTTCCCCTGCGCCTTGTCGTGCCTGGCTGGTACGGAACTTATTGGGTAAAAGCTGTGAGCGACATCACCGTGTTACCTCAGCCCTTCAGCAACTTCTGGACGGACAAAGCGTATCGCATTCCCGCTGGTCCAAATGGCACCGAAAGTCCGAAGGATTTGGCCAAGGACACAATTCCCATTAATCGATTCAACGTGCGTTCCATATTTGTTCGTCCCGAGCCCGATGAAATCTGGCATGCCGGAATCCCGAATGAAATTGAGGGCGTCGCGTTTGATTCAGGTTACGGGATTCGACGAGTGGAGGTGTCGACCGACGGAGGGAACACCTGGACGGACGCTCGACTGGATCCGGAGATCGGAAAGTATTCTTTTCGGCGTTGGCGGGCCTCCTGGACACCAAAAAACCGCGGGCAGTATCGACTCATGGCTCGCGCGACGAATGCTGTGGGAGACACTCAGAGTAAAGAACAGTGGAACCGCAGCGGCTTTATGTGGAATGTAATCCAGCAAGTTGACGTAAAGGTGGGATAAATACGCGTGACCCCAAAGATGAAAAGTTTGGTTCTCTCAGTGGGGCTTGCGGTGTTGGCTGCCGGTTGCGGACATGCACCAAACCTCTCTCAGCAAGCAGAACATGGCGTCGGCGACGCAAAGATGGAATCGATGGTCGACTCAAACGCGGACAGCCCGGTTCATACCATCGTGATGTTGCATGACGAGCCGGTGTTTCCGCCGGGACCCGGGCGTGATGAATTTGTGACCGCATGCGTAGTTTGCCATTCACCGCGATACATCACGATGCAGCCGCAATTTTCGAAGGCTACGTGGCTGAGCGAAGTCAAAAAAATGAAAGACGTCTACGGTGCGCATATTTCTGACGAGCAGACGCTGACAATTACGGACTACCTGTTTTCTATCAACGGAAAGGTTGGCACTGGTAAGGCTCCGAAAGGCACTTATGGCGAATAATATCGGAAGCGACCATCAGTCACGGCCACCGATACGGCTGCTGATTTCCGTACTATTGCTCGGCACTCTGCTTGCCTGGTGGGGAACTCGCGACCATCGCCATCTGTTCGGAGAATCGCCGCGCGGGCCGGTTGCCGCCGCTGGTATGGCTCTTCCGCAGGTCACCCAAGAAGAAAGTGCGTTGCTCGATCGCGGTTTCCAACTTTCAGAACGCCAATGCGCCGGTTGCCACGAAATGGCAACACGTTCCAGCGCACCCAGTTATCAGGAAATTGTGGCCTTCTATCGTCGCGGATTTCCTGCCTCGGCCGGCAATCCGGATTTGCGCTCTCGACTCGCCTCGGCCGTAACCCATCCCCAGCCGGGATGGGGCAACTTCGAACCGGGTCCCCCGGAGTCCGGGCTGTCGCTGGATGACCGGATCGCCCTTGCGAGTTGGATTTTGAACCGTTCCGATCAAAACAAGAATGCTGGCCAAGGTGTGGGTCAATGACAACTTTCGCACAAAATTTATCCGGTCAAGATGAGCGGCAAAATCGTCCGAGTTCAGGTGCGCTTCCATCGATTGAATACGATCTGATCCGCGCCCACGTCTTTGCGTCACTCGTCACCTTAGTGATCTCGGTCCTATTCGGCATTACGGTGGCCACAAAGTTCAGCTTTCCAGAATTTCTGGGTAGCCACGCATGGCTTACCTGGGGAAGGCTTCGCTACAACCATACGCAAGGCATATTTTTCGGATGGCTGGGCAACGCATTCCTGGCATTCTTTTATTATTCTGTGCCGCGCCTCGCAAATCGGCCGGTTTTGAGCCGCAAACTCGGATGGTTTCTCTTCTGGATCTGGAATTTTGCGGTAGTTCTTTCCGGATGGACGCTGGTAGCTGCCGGTTTCAGCCAGCCTCTGGAGTGGGCGGAGTTTCCGCTCGTCGTCGCTGCGTTCGTTGTCCTTGCCTTTATCCTGATGGTCTTCGAGTTCGTTCTGCCATTTTTAAGAGCTCGGCTCTCTGACCTGTATGTCAGCGGCTGGTACATTATCGGCGGCATTATCTTCACGATGCTGGCGTACCCCGTGGGAAACGTCGTACCTAACGTTGTTCCCGGTGCGCGGGGCGCAGCCTTCAGCGGTCTCTGGATTCACGATGCAGTAGGCCTCTTCGTTACGCCTTTTGCTCTCGCCATCGCCTACTACGTAATTCCCGCCACCACGCGGCGCCCCATCTTCAGTCATTTTCTGTCGATGGTGGGATTCTGGGTGCTCTTCTTTACTTACCCATTGAATGGAACCCACCATTACGTTTATTCGGCAATCCCCATGGCCGCGCAGAAAGGCGCCATCGTTGCTTCTGTCTATCTCGGCATGGACGTGATCTTAGTCGTCGCCAATCTGCTGCTTTCTCTGCGCAGAAGCAGTGGACTCGCTTCGCGGGACGTGCCGCTGCGTTTCGTCTGGTTTGGGGTTGTCTCCTATCTAGTCGTGAGCTTGCAGGGCTCGGTACAGGCGCTGATGCCGGTCAATCGCTTCATTCATTTTACGGATTGGGTCATCGGCCATTCACACCTGGCAATGATCGGTTTCGCAAGCTTTATCGCGCTCGGCGGCATCGCCCATATGTGGCAACGAATCCCTGGAACACGCTACAACGAGCGCATGATGAATTGGTCGTTCTGGCTGATTGCCATAGGCCTGACCCTGATGGTCACCGACCTCACGATTGCGGGCCTGGTGGAGGCGCAGGTCTGGGAATCGAGCGCTCCGTGGATCGATTCTGTGCGTGCGGTCGGAAGCTACTGGCTGGTGCGCACACTCTCGGGACTTCCTATTCTCGCGGGTTTTGCTCTTTTCTGGACTGCTCTCGTTACCGGACCAAGGTCAGAGACGGTCACGTCCGCGGTCAGACCCGTGGCCGCAGAAGAGATCGTTGCATTCGAGAATGGCGCGACGGCGTCACAAGAGTTCAGTTGGACGGACTGGCTCAGCCATGCGTATGTGGTCGCCTTCGGCGCCGGTGTAGGCTTCTTCGCTCTGTCGTTTCTGGTTCTTGCGATTATTCCCGGAAAAGAACTGGAAAATGAAATCAAGCGGGTGGCTCCAGTCACCATGGCAACGATCACCGCCTCCGAACAAAGGGGCCGAGTTATCTATGGACGCGAAGGTTGCGCTTACTGTCATACGGAGCAGGTCCGGTCTCTCGCGACAGATGTGCGGCGTTTTGGAGCGCCGACCGAACCGTGGGAAACCAAATATGATTACCCGCAGCTTTGGGGCACTCGCCGCATCGGGCCGGATCTATCCCGCGAATTCAACCTTCGTCCCCCCGACTGGCAACTCACTCATCTCTTCAATCCACGGCTTGTGGTGCGGGATTCCGTAATGCCTCCGTATCCGTGGCTATTTAATGGCAGCCCGAATCAGCCCACGCAAGAAGGCTTGGATGTGCTGGCCTATCTCCAATCGCTTGGACGAGCGCGCCAACTTTCCGGTTTTGACCGGCAGACGCTGACGGTAAGTGTCCAGTCTGAGACACCGAACATGGCGATGCCGGGCGAGCCCTCAGCCAGAGCCACTCCTCCAGTGGTTCCGATTGCCATGACGGGAGGATACAGCGTAAGCGCACCCGTTCTGCACCCTGCATCGGATCCGGACGACTTACAAGAAGAAGTGAGCCGCGGCGCAACCGTTTTTGCCGCCAATTGTGCTTCGTGTCATGGACCCGCCGGAAAGGGCGATGGCAAAGCTTCTGCGAGTCTATCGCCGAAGCCGGCAAACCTGACTGCAGCCCGATTTTCCGACGAACGATTGAGTAGCGTGCTGTGGAATGGAATCGCAGGATCTGCCATGCCGCCGTGGCGACAGTTGCCCGCTGAAGATCTACGCGCGCTGGTTGCTTACGTCGATAGGTTGCACGTTCCGGGTGCTGCGTCGTCGACACAAGATGTGACGAGTCTGAACGTGGGCAAATCCCTCTTTGCGGCGAACTGCGCCAGCTGTCACGGCGACACAGGAGCGGGCAATGGATCGGCAGCAGGTGCCCTCAGTCCTGCACCAACCAACTTTCACCTTAAGAAGCCCACACAAGAACGGGCCTGGGATGTTTTGGAAAATGGCGTACCGGGAACAGCGATGCCACCTTGGCAGAGCCAACTCAACCCAGACGAACGGCACGCCTTGGTCGCATTCGTGCGCTCTCTATATAGTCCAGCGCAGGAGAACTCCACACAATGATAAATCTAATTGTGGTCGTAATCTCAGCGATTATGTTCGCCCTGCTTCTGGTCTGGTGGCGATGGCCAGCGTTCCGCGTCTGGATTGAAGCGCCGAAATACTCCATGCTGCGCCAGGAACGCCGCTTTGATCAACGGGACAGAATCGGAAATGAACCAGTCGTCGATGGCGGACACGAATAGGTCCGAACCTGGAAGTTTTCGCAAACCTAAACCCATCTCCGAATCGACACTTTTTCGGGAGTAAACGCGCGTGGGCGTTTCTCCGCTCAAGAACAGAGTCGGAGGACTGCTGAACCCGTCCCGGCACGAGGCCTGGTGGGACAAAATCCCTTATTCCGCGTGAATCACTGCGCATGTGAAATGGCTGTTTTACACATGCAGCTGGGCGGAACTTTTCCACCGTCTTGTCAGGGTGGCGATGAAGGCGTAATACTTTTCCGGGCTTCGGTGGGAGAAGGATGGCTGGGCAACTTCAGGGGAAGAGCGCGTTGGTTACGGGCGGCGCGGGCGGGATTGGGCGCGCGACGGCGGTACTGTTTGCGCGCGAGGGCGCGGCGGTAACCATCATCGATTTGGATCAGGAGGCGGGTAGGGAAGTGGTGAGTGTCGTTTCCGGCGCGGGAGGGCGCGCGATTTTCGAATGCGCCGATGTGACTTGCGCCGCAGACTGCAAGCGCGTAGTCGAGCGAAGCGTTCGAAAGTTCGGAGGCATTGATGTGCTGTTTAACAACGCGGGAATTATCCGGCGGGCGTCTGTGGTTGAGATCAGCGAAGAGGATTGGGACGCGGTGATGGCGGTGAATGTAAAATCCATCTTCTTGATGTGCCGCGAAGTGATTCCCGTCATGACGCGCGCGAAGGGTGGTTCGATTATCAATACGGCTTCGGGATGGGGATTGGCGGGAGGAGCGCGGGCTGCGGCTTATTGCGCTTCGAAGGGAGCGGTCGTACTGATGACGAAGGCTTTGGCCATCGATCACGGGAGGCACAATATTCGGGTGAATTCTATTTGCCCTGGGGATACGGATACAGCGATGTTGCGCAGAGAGGCGCGGCAACTGGGCGAAGATGAAGAGGGATTTCTCGCCGAGTCGGCGAAGCGTCCTCTGGGCCGCATGGGCCGCGCGGAAGAGATTGCGCAGGCTGCTTTGTATCTAGCCAGCGATGCAGCATCGTTTGTAACCGGAACGGCGCTGGTAGTGGATGGCGGAGGGTTGGCGACTTCGGGATAATAAGGATGCGGCTGAAAAATAAAATTGCTTTGATCACCGGCGCGACTTCCGGAATTGGGGAGGCGACGGCCATGTTATTTGCCCGCGAAGGAGCGAAGGTCACGATCACCGGGCGCAACCAAGACCGTGGGAAGGCTGTTGCCGAGAGGATCGTGAGCGAGGGTGGCAAGGCTATCTTCATCCGGACTGATGTGCGCAGGGCAGCAGAATGCCGTGAAGCTGTGGATGCGACCCTGCGGGCTTTTGCTGGTCTCGACATTTTGTTCAACAATGCTGGAGTTTTCTATCCGCACACTATTCTTGAGTGCACCGAGGAAGAGTGGGACCTGCAGATGGATATTAATCTGAAGGGGACTTTTCTGATGTCGAAGGCGGCTCTGCCCGGGATGATTGAGCGGGGAAGCGGCGTGATCGTCAATAATAGTTCGGGATGGGGGATTGCGGGCGGGGATGCGGCGGTTGCCTATTGCGCGTCGAAGGGCGGCGTCGCGCTGTTGACCAAGGCCATGGCTATCGATCATGGAAGACAGGGCATTCGCGTGAACTGCATTTGTCCGGGGGATGTCGATACGCCGATGCTGCCGGAGGATGCGAAGATGCGTGGGTTGAAGTGGGAGGATTATCTGGCGGGATGCGCGAATCGTCCCATGGGAAGGATTGGGACGACGGATGAGATTGCGAAGGCGGCGTTATTTTTGGCGTCGGATGATTCGTCGTTTATGACGGGGGCGGCGCTGGTAGTGGATGGAGGAGGGCTAGCGGATTGAGGCCGGCGACGCGCGCGCGGTTGAAGCCGCGACCTATCAAAATATATTCAGAAACTATGGCACAAATTATGCAAACGCAAAATCGCAATCGCTCGGGGGAGTGGTTTGGGCGGGCCCAGAAGGTGCTGGTGGATGGAGTGAATTCTCCTTCGCGCGGGGCTGCGGTGTATGCCGGTGGGCCGGTTCTGGTAGAACGTGGGCGAGGGTCGCGGGCTTGGGATATTGATGACAATGAATATATCGATTTCATGATGTCGTTTGGCGCGCTTATTCAAGGGCACGCGCATCCGGTTGTGGTCAAGACAGTTTCTGAAGCGGTGGCGGAGGGTTCTCACTTTGCGGCGGCGACTTCGGCGGAGGTGGAGGCGGCTGAGCGGTTTTGCCGCATGGTGCCTTCGGCGGAAGTTGTGCGCTTCGCCAACACGGGGAGCGAGGCGACGATGCTGGCTTTGCGGCTGGCCCGTGCCCATACCGGGCGAAATAAATTTCTGAAATTCGAAGGGCACTATCACGGATGGTACGATCCATTTCTTCTGGGTGCGCATAGTCATCCGGCGGAGCGGTTGGGGACGGTAGAGAATCCGGCGCGCATTCCGGATTCGGATGGAATTCCGCTTTCGATTTTTGATGACGTGGTGCTGGCTCCATGGAATAACGTCGACGCGCTCGAAGATGTGCTTAGGAAGCATGGGCACGAACTTGCAGCGGTGATTACTGAGCCCATCATGGCGAACATGGGTTGCATTCTTCCACGGGAGGGATACTTGCAGAGGCTGCGCGAACTCACGCACGCGTGCGGGGCGTTGCTGATTCTGGACGAAGTGGTGACCGGCTTCCGCTATGCTCCGGGCGGGTGCCAGGAATATTACGGCGTGCAGCCTGACCTGAGCACGTTCGGGAAGGCTCTGGGCGCGGGATTTCCGGTGGGGGCCGTGGCCGGACCGCGTTCCATTCTTGAGCGCATGCGGTGGAGCGAGAAGATGGTGCTGCACTACGGGACTTTCAACGGACATCGCCTGACTATGAAGGTAATCGCAGCGAATCTGGATCTGCTTTCCGGCAAAGATGCTTATCGAAAACTTCATGCGGTGGGGGACGCCGCAGTCGCGGGACTGCGCGAAATATTTCGACGTCGCAAACTGAAAGCGGTCGTTCAAGGTTTTGGGCCGATGTTTCAGATTTACTTCACCGAGCGCGACGGCATTCACGATTACCGGGACTACTGCAAGTATGTCGACACGAAACTCTATTCGCGCTTCGTCCACAACTTGCTGGAGCGCGGAATTTATATGACACCTTCGAACGGGCTGCATTGGATTATTTCGACCGCGCACACGAACGCCGATGTGGAAGCGCTTTTGGCGGCTGCCGACAACGCATGCACGGGACTGGCGTGAAGGGCATCGTTTTTATCGGCGGCGGGCGGATTACGAGCGCGCTGATTGCGGGATTGCGGCTTGCGAATTTTAATCAACCCATTGTGGTGCATGACCGGAATCCGAAGAAATTGCAGCGACTTAAACGTCAGTACGGCGTGGTTGTAGCTGCGGATCTGCTTCACGCGGTGAGATCGGCGCGCCTGCTGATGATCGCCGTGCGGCCGGATTCGGTTGCCGGGCTACTGGAAGAGATTCAAAGTTATGACATTCCTAAACAGTTGTTCACTGTCAGCTTGGCGGCGGGTATTCCTCTGTCGAAATTGCGAAAGGGATTGGGAACGCCGGTGCGATGGGCGCGAGCCATGCCGAGTCCGGTGTGTCGCGGTGGGCGTGGGTTGACTGCGCTGACGTTCAGCCGGGAGTTTCCGTCGACGGCGCGAGCGGAAGTGCGAAAGTTGTTCGCTTTGGTTGGGCAGGTCTTGGAAATTCCGGAGAAGAGATTCGATGCGTTCACCGTGACGTTTTCGAGTAGTCACGGGTATCACGCACTGGCGACGTTGATTGCAGCGGCTAAAGCGGTCGGGCTCGACGGGAAGGTTGCCCGGGTCGCTGCGGCTCATGCGCTGGCGGATGGGATTGCGGCGTGGCGCGACGGAGGCGTGCCGCTGGATGAATTGCTGCAAGAAGCGGCTACACCAGGGGGGACGGCAGCGGCTGTGATGGCGGCGATGGATGCCGCAGGATATGGAGAGATGGTGGAGCGGGGGTTGCGGGCGGGGGTGAGGCGGGCGCGGAGGAATGCCCGCCATTTGTCTTTTCAGGCCGTCTGCCAAGATTGCGCTTCCTCAATTCGAGGCGTATGAGTTTCGTCGCTGGGCTGTGGTAAAGTAGTGCCGCCCGCGAAGTGGACCTCGCCACGTTTCCAAAGGAGTTTCCTTATGTCGACCCTCCGCGACCTCCTGAAGGACCGCAGAGTTTATTCGATCGAAGCTGGCCGCACCGTGCTCGAAGCGGCCCGTTTCATGATGGAGCACAACATAGGAGCTGTTCCGGTTCTGCGCAACGGAGAACTGGCTGGCATCTTTTCTGAGCGGGACATTATGAATCGCGTCGTAGCCGCGGGACGGCAACCCGCGCACACCGCAGTGTCTGAAGTCATGACTGCCAACCCGCGCTCGGTAAATTTGGATGAAACCCTTGAAGAATGCTTATTCATCATGGAGGAGTTCGGCTTCCGGCATTTGCCAATCGTGGAAGGCAAACAACTCAAGGGACTAGTCTCGCTGCGCGACGTGGCGATGCGACACGCCAGCGAACTTGAGCGCCAACGCAGACGCGCATCTTAGTCGAGTACAAGTGTCGAGTACAAGTTCCACCCATTCGAGGTCGACGACGGAAGCCTCGCTACCTACGTCATCAGCCGGGCAAGAATGTCTGCGACGGCCTTGTCCGGAGTTCCGTCAACGGGGATTGACCACGCGTCCGTGGGCACCTCGAGCTCCGCTAGTTGGCTATCCAGGAGAACAGGATTCATGTAGGGATGAGATCGCGACTTCATGCGCTCTTTGATCAGAGCGGCGGGCGCATGCAGATAAACAAAGCAAACTTCGTCAGGCGCAAGGCCGCTGGCGAGCAGTTCGCGATACTGCTGCTTCAGGGCCGAGCAGGCAAAAATGGCGTTCTCTCCATGCTTGCAATATTGCAGCATGCGCTCGTGTAAAACAGCGAGCCAGGGTGCTCGGTCGGCGTCGCTGAGCGGGACTCCGGCTGCCATTTTGTGCCGGTTGTCGTCCGAGTGATAGTCGTCGGCATCTTCAAACTTCCATCCCGTGCGCGCGGCGAGCAATTTGCCGATGGTGGTCTTGCCGACAGAGCTTACGCCCATCAACACCACGATCATCGGCTGTGCTCCATCGGGGCGGGGATGCAGTTCGCGGGGCGCGGGAGCCGATGAGTTCCGGTTCCCGGGCTACAACTCAAGTATTTGGTGATCGAGGCACTCCGGTTGAATAACGTCATGGATTGTGCGCAGCAACTCCATTCCATGACGAGCGACGAAATAGATGCCGGCGAATCCTCGCTCCTGCAATTCTCCATTGGGATACAGTGCCTGGCTGAGCCCATCGGCGTGCCGGCTCACCACTTCGCTGCGGCGCAGTTCCGCAGCCGTAGTCAATTGACGGAGCCGTTCCAGTTGATAGTTCATTTTTGAAGCGGCAGTTTCACTGGCGCCGACGAGCGTGGGATCAAGTTTCTCAAGCGCTCCCCGCAACTGAGCAAATGATTCTTGAACGGAGTGCTGAGTCCGATCGAACGCTTGTTGAACCCCTTCGGGCAAGGTGTGAGATGCAAGAGTTCGCCGTATGGTGTCAGTTCCATGAAACGAGTCGGGCACGGTGATGCAGTACTGCCGCAGCCAGCGCTGAACCTTAGGTTCAACCAGGGTTGCCGAAAAGCGCGGCACGATGGGTGTTACGCGCCTCCGCAAGGTTTCATAGACCGCGCCCGCCTGTGCGAAATATGCCGCCTCGGCAGCGCCTCCCGCATAGGCGAGCGTAGGCAAAATGTAATCTTGCACTACTGGGCGCAAGAGCACGTTAGGACTGAAATTCTCCGGGGCGGAAGCGATGCGCTCAAGCAACTCAGCGCGAGAAAGCTGCTGGGCGCCGAGTTCGCTGCCTATGGTAAATTCCGCGGATTGGCCCGATCCATTCTTCCGGCGGTGGATCGCCGTACGAACTCCATCGCGCAAAGCGAAAAGCAGCACCGAGGATTCAGTCACTTTTACTTGTTGGTCGTAGCCAGCCTTCTCGATCGCCTGACCGCGATTGAGCAGCGCGATTTCCAAATCTTCCGCGCGTTCGATAGCGGCTCGATAAATTGGCTCGGCAACGCGGTGCAACTGCGGATCCGAGGCATCAAGAAGAATCACACCCCAGGAACGGAATAGGCGGGCAAACAATCGAGCGAAGGCAGTCCCGAGCGACTCCCCTGGACGATAAGACTCGCGTAAGAACTGTACTATCTCAGTCTCGCCAAGTAATGATGCGGCTTCTTCGACCACAGGGCGAATCTCTTCGCCCAAACGCACCTCGCTTACCGGGGCTCCCGCAATACTGTGGCTGGAAGTTGTCAGCGTCACGAGATGGCCGTCAGGCCCGGGCAATGAGACGTGATTCACTTCGGCAAGGTCATGATCGGAAGTGGCGAGCCAGAAGATGGGAACCGCATCAGTTCCCGCGGCGGTAGCATCTTCCGCCAGTTTTACGGCAGTCAGGGCTTTATAGAGGGAAAACATCGGGCCGCCGAACAAGCCGACTTGCTGGCCCGTGACGACCGCAGCCGCTCCGTTGCGTAAACGCTTGATATTCGCCAAGGTGGGCGCGCCGGCGTCCCACGATTTATTCTGCTTCTCAAGAATTGTACTGACCAGTTCGCGCCGGGATGGATCGTACTGCAGGGCGGAAGCTTGCTCCTTTAACCATTCGTTGAAGTGGGGGGAATGCGGATAAAAGGGCCGAACGTCGGGAGAATAGGAAAGAAAATCAGTGAACAAGCGATTGGTGTGCGGGATCCGGCTGAAGGGCAAACACTGCGCTTTCACCGGCAACACTCCTGTCGCGGCACGCTCATATCGTGTTGGACGGCGGAAATCATCGAAGGTTAACCTCTCTTATTCTACAGGGGACGTCACAGTTGAGATGCCGCAAACAGGTGCGAGATGCAAGATAATGAGTCTCTCAGCAATTGACCAATGGGAAGGAAGAAAGCATGAGTCTGGATGTTTCTCCGCTGAATATTGAATCCCCGTTCACGCTGGAGGGTCTCGCGGTCCGCCTGGAACCCATTCGCAGCGAGCATGTTGAGTCCTTCTGGGACGCCGCCAAGGACGACCTCGACAATATTTTCCAGTGGATTCCTTATTGCATGAAATCGAAAGAGGACTTCCAGTTTGTTGTGGATAAGGCTTTGGCCGAACAGCAACGGGGCGAATCCGTGGTGTTTGCGACCGTCGAGCGCAGTTCCGGGCTCGTGATCGGCAGCACCCGCTTCATGAATATCGACCGCCTCAATCGCCGGGTTGAGATCGGTTCCACATGGATCACTCCGGCATGGCACCGCACCGCCGTGAATACCGAAGCTAAGTATTTAATGCTGCGGCATGCATTCGAAGTGTGGCAATGCATGCGAGTCGAACTGAAGACCGATGCGCTGAATCAAAGATCGCGGAGCGCCATCCTACGCATTGGAGCGAAAGAAGAAGGAATATTGCGTAAGCATTTGATCACGTGGACGGGTCGAGTCCGCGATACGGTTTATTTCAGCATTTTGGACACGGAGTGGCCGGAGGTGAGAGCGAGGCTGCAAGCCAGGTTGCCGTGAATCAAGGCCGCCCGCCGAACGCGTGAGATGGCCTGATAGTACTCACTACTTCTGCGCCGGTACACTGTCCTTCCGCATCCAATTTTGGGTACGCAGCGTTTGACTTCCACCTGGGCGACCCATAATCTGGAAGTAGTTCTTTGAGTATGGCCAATCCCACCAGTGGGGGCGTCACGGCTTCGACGGAGATGCTTGCGGCCAAGAGGCATGCCGGGGTGCACACACCCGTAATCGTGGGCAAAATGATAATTGCCAATCAACAAATGGCATACGCAGCCTAATTAATTAGGCAGCCGCTTTCCACCGCTTCGCCCTTGGGCGGTGAGCGAGCGTCACACAGAGGGCTGCTCTTCTCCGCTACGTCTGGGCGGAGAGGTTAAGATCTCAGGCTAGCGGCTAGCGTTTCTTGTCCGTTCTGAGCGTGGGCCGCGAACGTCCCAGGGTAATGCCTGGGGCATGAACGCGAATAAGCATGTAGTCTCTTGACCAGTAACATTTTCGGACGCGGGTTCGACTCCCGCCGCCTCCACCACTATTCCATTTATTATCAATTGTTTACTGACGCATTTTAATTTTGTACAATAGGGTTCTGCAGAGGCAGGTTCTCCGCTGGGCATTCTTGGGCAGTATCTATATAAGTTCCTGTTTGACGGCAATCAAGGGAACCATCTCTCCGTGCGACCTCGAAGCGAGATGTCTTACTGCGACGACTTGTAAGGCTTGCGCGTCATCCCCTGGCGTGCAGGAACAGTCGCAATTTCGGTCCGATTGGTCCGCCATATGGCTCTATAATTCGCACGAGGCGAGGAGGATTTCGACTTCGTGACACAAGGATTCATCCGACGAGCAGGCCCGCGATTCAAAAATGCGGAGCGCTCGCTCCGGAGCTTTCGCCAGCACATCGCGAATCTGTTGCCACCCGTTTCGGTGTCGTGAAGATCGTGTTAAGCCTCAACCTTCAAGATTTTTCACCCAATTTGGCGTACTCCGCCTTGGCCTGTTTCAGGATGGGGATATCAGGGTCCGCATCCCTCCAGAGCGTGAGGAAAGTTTTATAAGCAGCGAGCGCCCGGACGCGGGCAGCATCGGCATCCACGCCCTGCGAGGTTCTCGACTGCAAGGCATTGGCGCGAGCGACGCCCAAATGCGCCAACGCTCCCGTCCAGCAGTTCGAGACAACGCCGCTGTGGTCGAGAATCTTGTGAAATTCGGCCGCGGCAGCATCGCCTTGTCCGGCTGCCAAGTAGCGAAGCAGCCATCCGCCCTATGGCGGGCTAAGCGCATCGGCGGCCTTTCGTGCGATCAACTCGAACCCTTTCGCACGGGCGCTTTTCTCCAGTGTATGGAGCCGAACGCGAGCTGCGGCCGGATGCTTGCTCTGCATTTCGATCCGGCTGAGCGTGAGGGTGGCCTCTAACTGCAATCGAAATAAGCTCAAGTTATGTGCCTGCGTGAGTGCCTGTCGCGCGGTTTTCTCGGCCTCTCCAAGTTTTTTCCCGGCTGCCATGAAGTTGGCATGGTCAAGCATTACAGGGATTCGAACAGTTACATCCTGGCTCTTTTCCGAAAGTCGGACCGCTTCGGCAATGGCTACGCGGGCCCCGTCTACTTTTCCTTGTTGAAGCAGAGACCTCGATAACACAGATTGTGCAAAGATCTCTTCATCAGCGTAAGCATCTGCCTGAAACGCCTCAACCGCCGTTCGGCTGAGCTGTTCGGCCTCGGTTCCTTTGCCGGAATCGCAGTCTAATTCCGCGAGCGCCAAGCGAGTTTCGGCGGCATCGCTTTTATTTCCGAGCTGCTTTTGCAGGGAGAGGGCGTCAAGATAAGCGCGAGATGCTTTATCCGCCTCCGCCTGTTGTCGAAACACCCGCCCGATTTCAACGAGGGTAGAGGCGTAATAGCCTTTTCCGCCAATCTCGTGCTGAATAGTCGATGACTCTTGGTACATCTTGTAAGCACCGGAGAGATCTCCCTGTTCAAACAATACGTCTCCAATTGCCGCCAGGGCCTGCGCCGCCGAACCCCGATGGCCCACTTCGTTAGACAAGTCGAATGTCTTCTGAAAATGGTTGAGAGCATCCTGCAATTTCCCTTGCGTGCGCAAAAGGTTGCCAGCATTGCCCATCGCGCCTGCCATTCCATTCTTGTCGCCAGCCTTCTGGTAGCTGCGGAATGATTCGTCATACATCCGTCGCGCAGTGGTGACGTCACCTTTCTTGGCAGAAATCAAACCGAGATTCATCAGTTCTCTGGCTTGACCCTGTTCATCACCGATGGCCCGCGTGATCGTCAAAGCTTGACTGTAGAGCTTCCCGGCCGCTGCAAAATCCCCTTGGTTGATGGGAACTTCGGCCATGGTGTGCAGGGTTTGCGCCAACGCGCCGCGGTCTCCCGCAGCGGCGTAGATCTGCCGCGCTTCTTCACAAGAAGACTGGGCCTTTTCGTTCTCGCCAAGATTCGCCAAAGCCCGGCACTCCCTGGTTCGTGCTCGAGCCACCAGTAGCGTGGCGCCCCGTTCCCCTGCTTCTTGTGCCGCGAGGTCTGCCGCGTCTCGGGTGAGTCTGTCGTCCCCGAGCGATGCAGCGGCTGCTGCTCTGGCCAGATCGATTCGCGGATCGCCTTTGGCCTGCGCTCCAGAAGCACTTAGACTGGCCAAGCTTTTTAAGGCATCTTTTCCTCGACCGCCGGCAGTTTCGACACTCGCCAACTGCAAGCCGTACTCGAGATTGTCCGGGAAAAAGCTAAATAGAGTTTGATAGGCTTCAATTGCTTTTCCCCAATCCTTACTCGTTTCAAAGAACCGGGCCTCGACCAGCAGGTGCTTCTCACGCGAGAGATTGCCCGCTCCATCCAAGGCTGTCTTCGATTCCTGCCGGGCGTTAGAGTCGTAGCCCAAGGATGACCACGCCTTGGCGAGCGCAGCGTGCGCAAGTGGAAAGGAGGGATCGGCAGCGACGGCGCGGCTGAGTATGTCTCGGGCCGAAAGCGCATCAAATGCGCTGATCTTGGCGAGTCCTTGCGAATAGAGCCGAATTGCCTCAGGATTCGAGGGCAGCTCAGCTCTTAGTCCCACGGATTCGACTGGGGAAAGGCTCTCAAGTCCGAACTGCCCTCGCAAGCGTGATCCAACCTGCGATGCGAGGTCGACTATGGCCTTCTCAGTGCCCGTTTCCGAAATGGCAGCGACAGTTTGTCCCGTGGTGGAGTCTTCGAAGCGAAGGTCGAGGCGAATCTGGCCCGTGTCTTTTCCCTGAGCGAGATACGATCCGAGAATGATGAAGTCGCTTGCCAGGTTCTTGCGAACTTGCGGCAAAGCGGCGGGGGGTAGACTTTCCATATTAGATAGACCGAGGTCGATCTTGGTACGAGCGACGGTTTCAGCTGGTATAGTGCGCAGTTGCTCGCCGGCTGCCAGTTCCGCAGCTAGCATCTCCGTGAGTGCGGTTGAAATCCAAGCCGTATCCTGGCGACTGGAGAGATTCTTAAACCCTAGTATCGCTACCGACGGACGCATCCGAACGTGGATGTTATTGGATTGTTGGTCGTTGATATTGACATTGACATTCTGCTGTTTCCACAGCCTGCGCGCTTCCCATGTACCCAACCCGGCGACCACGGCGAGTGCCAGTAGTGCGGTAGCCAACGACTCCATATGCCGATGGATGAACTTTCCACTGCGGTAGAGGAGAGTGGCTTTACGGGCTTCAATCGGCATGCCCGAGAGGTGCCGCTCAATATCTTTCGCGAACGCATCTGCGGACGCATAGCGATGCTCCGGCCTCTTGCGAATTGCCTTCATCACTATGGTGTCAAGATCGCCTCGCAGGCGACGCGGCAGCTCTTCTGGCCGAATCGCCCGCGCTTCGCCAATTAGCTGAGGGGTGATCGCGGTTCGCCGGCTGACGTCATGAGATGCCCTTTCATCGATGCGGCTAACTGCCGCACTCGGCTTCTCCGGTTCTTTCTCGCAAACCGAGCGCTCGATTTCCAAGGGCGAATCGGACCGAACCCGATAGGGTCGATGACCGGTCAAGAGCTCGTAAAGCAAGACTCCGAGGGAATAAATATCCGTGGCATTTGTGATGGGTTCTCCACGCACCTGTTCGGGGCTGGCGTATTCAGGCGTCATGGGCCGCCAATCGGTTCGGGTAAGCGGCGCGTCCAGGGACCATTGGGGGTTGAGCACTTTGGCGACACCAAAATCCAAGAGCCGAGCCACGCCTTCTTTCGTGATCAGGATGTTGCCGGGCTTCAGATCACGATGGATGACGAGGGTTTCGTGGGCATACTGAACTGCGAGGCAGACGGTACGGAACAACTGCAAACGTTCGGCGATGGACAATCTGTGAGTGTCGCAATATTCGTCGATACGAACACCCTCGACATAATCCATGATGAGATAAGGCAGGCCCTCTTCGGTGCTCCCGCCGTCGAGGAGCCGTACGATGCTGGGGTGGTCGAGGGCTGCGAGAGCCTGACGTTCGTTGCGAAAACGCCGAAGGACTTCGTCCTTGTTGATCCCCGGCATGAGCATTTTAATGGCTACTCGTTTCCGGTATTGGTCGTCGGCACGCTCGGCCAGATAGACGATCCCCATACCGCCATGACCGCATTCGCGGATGATTCGGTACGCCCCGATTCGTCTTCCTGCCATCGCACGCGACTGCGTAAACAGATAAGCGGCGGGACAATCCTCAAGAAAAGTCGCGGCGCCATCGAAGCTCGAGAGTAGAGATTCTATTTCGGCGCGCAGAGCGTCGTCGCCGCCGCAGGCTTCGAGCAAGAAAACACTTCGCTCTTTCGGGTCACGCTCCAGGGCCAGCGTGAACAGTTCCTTAACCTGATCCCATTTTTCCGGCATGCTTCGAGTCGCCCTCGCGTAGCTCTCGCGCGAGCCACGCCTTTGCCACGTTCCAGTTACGCTTCAGAGTCGTCCGGGAAACCCCAAGAACTCCGGCCGACTCCTCGATGCTTAGACCACCGAAAAAACGCAACTCCACAAGTTGGGCTTGCTGCGGATCGAATTCCGCCAGCCGGGTCAGAGCCTCATCCAAGGCAATGACGTCCGCCGCCTTCTCTTTGGAAACGCAGACAGCTTCTTCCAGGAAAACTTTCTCGAAGCCTTTTCCTCGCTTCTTGGCGTCATGGCCACGGCTGTGGTCAACCAGGATACGCCGCATCAGTTGTGCCGCCACGCCCAGGAACTGCTCCCTGTTCTTCCAATGAACTTCTCTTTGGTCGGCCAGGCGAAGATATGCCTCATGCACCAGGGCGGTTGTCTGCAAAGTGTGCTCCGGGCGCTCCCGCTGCAGGTAGCGGGACGCTAAACGCCGCAGTTCTGAGTAGAGCGAAACGACCAACTCGGCTAGTACCTTGTCATTACCGACATCGAGTTCACCCAGGAGGGTCGCTATCTCGATTGGCTCGTCCATTAGGACCTCGAACGCGATGCCCGGAGCCGCGCGAACGGGAATGGATACCGCACGCCGCGACACTCGAACTTAGGAAATAGAAAAGACGAGAACGGGGGAGGATCCGATTCGAGCTCGCGAAACGCAAAGGAAATTCGCGATCTCTACGGCGCTGAAAGTATATACCCGGTTGAATTGCCAGGCCAACGGAGTTTACGACCTTGTGCGTGAAACCCTTAAAAATTGGAACAAAACCGCCCTACTTCACCCGTCCCATGCTGCCGCGCGAGTGGCTTGGAAAATAGTTTTGTCTGGCATGAGCCCTTTAGTCCTGTTTTTGCGCGTTATGAATGTAGAGGGCTAGAAGAGGCTGCGAAGCTTACGAAACTAACCTAACAGGAGGATTTATGGGTCGCATTAGCGTGTGGGTGGGTGTGATTTTGTTGGTTATCTGCGGTCTTGTTCCTGCTTCGGCTCAGCAACCGACAGAGCAGGTCAATGAGATCCGTTGTTCCGGTGGAGCAACGTGCAAGACAGGTTTCGTTCCAAAATTTGCTAGCAATGGTGGCAGCGCCACAGTAAACGACTCGATAATGGCTCAAGACACGGCCAGCGATATCAAAATTACCGGTACCGAGACCGTTACCGGACAGATCAACTCGGGCGGCAACATCAGCGCCACCGGCAGTATCAACGCCGGCGGCGGACTCATCACCACCACGCTGAACGCCAGCGGTTCGGTTTCCGGGAATTCGGGCGATTTCCTTAACAACCTGACTGTCGGCGGCCAGGTTCTTGGGGGCAGCGGCCAATTCACCGGTAACCTCAATGCCGGTGGTACCGTTTCTGGGTTTACCGGCAGCTTCACTGGAAATATCACGGCCGCGGGCAACATCACCACCGGTGGCTTTGGTTCCTTTGGGAACATCTTCGGGTTGAACATCTCGGGTTTACAAGGAAGCTTCAACCCTGGCGGTGCTACGGCTCTCTTGTTGAGCAACAACTCCAGCTCCCAGACGATTAGCGTAACCAACGTTGCCACACCTTCCAACAGCAATTTCACGGAGGCACAGTTCAACAACACACAAGTAACCTTCTTCACCGACACACTTGGCGACACGACGGCGATAGGAGTTAAGCATGCCGCTGTCCCTATGCAGAACGGCCAGATGGTGGACGTTTCCTCTATGGAGTCACCAGAGGTGTGGTTCGAGGATTTCGGGTCGGGCCAGTTGACCGGTGGGGTTACCACTGTTTCCATCGATCCCTCGTTCAGCCAAATCGTGAATACGTTAAACGGATACCACGTATTCCTGACTCCAAGCGGCGACTGCAAAGGATTGTACGTAACCCAGAAGACTCCGGGCTCGTTCGAAGTGCGAGAACTGGGCGGCGGCCAGTCGTACGTGGAGTTTGACTATCGCATTGTAGTGCACCGCAAGGGGTATGAAACGACGCGCCTCCCGGTGGCCAAAATGCCGAAATTTGTTGCCCGAAACCGTCCTGTTCTATCTGGCAGGTAGCTACGGGTCGTCCATGCGTATCAGAAAGACCTCCGGCACGTACCGCTTACGCGAGTGACTTCAGGCGTGCCGCGGACAAGTCGCGGTCATCGAACTCGCTGTGGCCCGACGCGAGCCTAACAATGCGAGCCTAACAACTAGTGAGAGGTGTGACGAGATCGTGCCGGGACAAGTGCGGCTGACCGCACTTGCTCCGGCTTAACTAATCGCTTCTGCGCCATGTTTTTCGAGAACGTTCCAGCAAAGGAAAGCGCAACCCGGTAGGGACCCTTGTGCCCTTTGACAATCGCCGCTTTATCTCGCTGGTGAGGGAAGATTGAAATCGGGTTTGGGCGGTGAGCAGACCGAATCGAACCAACGGCTGACGTATACCTCGGCGTGAGCTTCGCCGCAGAAGTGCCGGGCGGCAACTGCGTTCGCTGCCTCAGAATTCCAGCGATGAACCGTGAGCTGTGAGTCCCCACACTGTATGACGAACCAGTGGATGGGACGAGTGTCCACAATTCCGCAGACTTCACATCGGTATTCGCGCATCATTGTCATCATTCACTATCCCCCTGCCGCTTCGCAACAGTCCAAACACCCTGGACGACTCTTGGTCGTTGGACCCTGGTTGTTGGACGGCGATTTTACTGTTGCCAGCCTCCACCCAGCGCTTTGTAGAGTTGGACCAGGCTTCGGTATTCATCTCCCCGCGCCGCTGCAAGCGTAAGTTCTGCACCATAAAGTGAACGCTGACCGTCGAGTACTTCGAGGTATGTCGTGGTGCCGCCCTTGTAGCGAAGCGTCGAAATGCGGACGGTTTCCTGCAGATCGGCTACCGAATCCTGCTGGCGTGTCCGTACCTGATGAAGTTTCTCGTAACCGATGAGTGCGTCGGAAACATCTCCAAAAGCTTGCTGGATCGCTTGTCGGTATGCGATCAGAGTCTGCCGGTGTTCCGACTCAGCCAGATGCAAATTCCCCTTCAGTGCGCCTCCGGTAAAAATCGGCTGGCTCACCTGCGCGCCGTAAGACCAGGTACCTAGCTGCGTCGTCATGAGGCTTGAGAAGGCGGAGCTTCGACCGAATGAACCGCCGGCTCCCCCGGTCAGAGAGATTTGCGGGAAGAACTGAGCTTTGGCGACTCCGATATCGGCATTCGCGGCGATCAAAATCTGTTCCGCCTCACGAATGTCGGGACGACGCTCGATGATCGAAGAGGGAAGGCCAGCGGGAACTTCAGGTGGGAGTGTCTGCTCAACGAGCGGAATACCGCGCGACACGTCTTGCGGATAATTGCCTAGCAGGATGCTGATGGCATCTTCTTCCTGGGCAATTTGCCGCTCCAGGTCGGGAATCTGCGCGTTGGCGGTGTCGAGAACCTGCTGAGCCTGGAGAACATCCAACTTCGTCGCGACGCCGTGATCAAGCCGCAGGTTAGTGAGTTTGACCGAATCGGTCTGCGTATTGACCGTCTCCCGTGTGATCTGGAGTTGCAGGTCAAGTTGCAGCAGCGTGAAGTAATCGCTCGCTACGTCACTGACGAGAGTGAGTACCACGACTTGACGCGCGTCTTCCGTGGCTAGGAGTTGGGCGCGGGCGGCTTCGTTGGCGCGGCGAAGTTTTCCGAAGAAATCGAGCTGGAAGGCCGCGTCGGCTGTGAGGGTCAGAAAGTTGTATTTGGATTGAAAGGTATTTTCCTTGCCGCCGCTGAAATTGCCGTTACCCGAAACCTGCGGAAACAGGCTGGAGCGGGTTACCGCAACTTGCGCACGCGCAGCGTTGATGCGTTCCGTGGCGATTTGCAAATCGTAGTTCTGTTTCAGCGCCGCGCGAATAAGTTCCTGCAGCTTCGGATCCTGAAACACCTGCCACCAGGGAAGATCGGCATACGAGGCCGTTTGCGTCTGAAGCTGAGGATTGTTTGCCAGATCACGATAAGAGGCCGGAGTCTGAACCGCAGGGCGATGATATTTGGGCCCAACCATGCAACCGACTAACATGGCGGATCCCACAATCACGATCAGCAATTTCCCGGTGTTCATTTTCTCGGCGTTCATAGCACTCGATTCAATTGAGGCCATATTCTCTTCGCAACCCCGCGGCGGTCTCAGTCTCCTGGCGCAGGTGAGGGCGCAGCCGGCAACATTCCGGATGCGGATTCCCGTCCAGCGCCCGACCATTTCTCAACCATATAAAAGATTCCGGGTATGAAGAAGATTCCAATCGCGCTGGCCGCAAGCATTCCGCCGATTACCGCCGTCCCCATAATCTGGCGGGCTACCGAACCAGCGCCGCTCGCCGTCCACAGTGGAACGCAGCCGAGGATAAACGCGAACGACGTCATCAGGATCGGGCGCAGCCGCAACCTCGCCCCTTCGAGCGACGCGTCCGCAAGCGGTTTTCCGTGTTCGTACTGATCCTTCGCGAACTCGACGATCAAGATCGCGTTCTTCGCCGCCAGACCAATCAGCATGATCAGGCCGATCTGCGAATAGACGTCGCTTTCGATCTGCACCAGGTAGGGCGGCAGAAAAACGCCGAGCAGAGTGCGCCGCAGCCACAGCACCGCAAAAGCTCCGAAGACCGCCACCGGCGTGCTGAGCAGGACGCTGAAAGGCAGCGACCAGCTTTCGTAAAGTGCCGCAAGAATCAGGAAGACGAACAACAGCGACAGGCCAAAGATCACCGCGGGTGGCACTCCCTGGCGCGCCTTCTGCTCCAGAAACGAGATCCCGGAGTAGTCGAATCCCATCTCTCGCGGCATGGTTTGTTTGAAAACATCTTCGAGGGCGGCGCTGGCCTGGTCGGCGCTGAATCCCGGCGCAGCGCTGCCGTTGATTTGCGCGCAGCGATACTCGTCAAAGCGCATGGTGAATTCGGGGCCAAACTGCGATTTAACCGTCGTGAGCGTAGAGAGGGGAACGTTGGCGCCCTTGCTGTTGCGGACATAGAATCGCCCGACATTATCCGCGCTGGCACGATCGTCGCTTTCGGCCTCGACGTAAACCTGCCACTGGCGGCCGAAGCGGTTGAAGTAGTTGATGAAATAGCCGCCCATGAAGGCCTGGATGGTGCGGTAGACATCGGTAAGATTGACGCCCTGCTTCAATACTTTGTCGCGATCCACGTCGACGAATTTCTGGGGAACGCTGGGCAGAAAAGTCGTGCTCAGGCTGGCGATCTCAGGTCGCTTTCGCGCTGCTTCAAGAAACGTGCTCACATTTTTCGCGAGAAATTGAATGCTGCCGCCCGAGCGGTCTTCGAGAATGAAAGTAAATCCGCCGGCGGTGCCAACACCCGGAATCGCCGGCGGCGAAAAACTGAAAGCAATCCCTGCCGGCAATTTTGCGAGCTCCTGATTCAGATGGGCCTTGATAGCTTGAAATTGCTCGGCTCTGGTTGTGCGTTCATCCCACGGCTTGAGAGTGACAACAAAAAAAGCGTTGTAACTGGTACGAACAAAACTGAGCAAGCTAAAGCCGATCACGCTGGTCGTGTATTTCACACCCGGAGTGTTCGCCAGAATGTTTTCGATCTGTGTCGCGGCTTGAGATGTCCGCTCCAGCGAAGCGCTGTTAGGTAATTGCAGATTGATATAGGCGTAGCCTTGATCTTCATCGGGAAGAAAGCTCGACGGCACACGATTGGCAAAGAATCCAGCCGCAACGCAAAAGACTATTAAAAGAACGACCACCACGAGGGTCTTCTTTAAGAGGACGCCGCTCCACCCGACATAGCCGTCGGTGGCCCGCTCAAAAAGACGGTTAAACCAATCGAAGAATCTCCGCAGCGGCCCGTGGCTTTCCTGGCGCGGGCGAAGCAGCAGAGCCGCCAGAGCAGGGCTAAGCGTGAGCGCGTTAAACGCCGAGAGAATGACTGAAATCGCGATGGTGACTGCAAATTGTTGATACAGTCGCCCGGTGATTCCGGGAATGAAGGCGGTGGGCACGAATACGGCGGAGAGAACCAGCGCGATGCCCACAACCGGACCCGAGAGTTCCTCCATCGCTTTTAATGCCGCATCTTTCGGAGTCATACCCTCTTCGATATGGCGCTCCACACCTTCCACGACGACGATTGCGTCATCAACCACCAGACCAATCGCGAGCACCAAACCAAAGAGAGAAAGTGTGTTAATGGAAAAACCAAACAGCGGGAAGAATATGAAAGTGCCTACCAGGGAAACCGGTACGGCTAGCAGCGGAATCAACGTGGAGCGCCAGCCCTGAAGAAACAGAAAAACAACAATGATGACCAGAACCAGCGCGATCACAAGGGTCTCAACGATTTCCTTGATGCCCTGCGTTACAGAAAGCGTCGTGTCGAGAGAAACGGCGAAGTCCATGTCCTCGGGGAATCGCTCTTTCATTTGCGCCATCAGCGTCTTGACTCCGGCCGCCGCGTCGACCGCGTTCGATCCGGGCAATTGATACGCGGCAACAATGGCGCCCGGCTTGCCGTTAAAGCGGCCCGAGATACTGTAGTCTTGCGCGCCAAGCTCCATTCGAGCGAGGTCGCGTACTCGAACAGTTGCGCCGTCGGGTGTTTCGCGGACAACTATGTTGCCGAATTCCTCTGGCGAAACCAGGCGCCCTTGCGAGAGAACAGTGTAGGTATATTCCTGACCTTTGGGAGCAGGTTCGCCTCCGGCCTTGCCGGCGGGATTCACGGTGTTTTGTGCCTGAATCGCGTTGACTATCTCCGGCACAGTAATACCGAGTTTTGAAAGCGTATCCGGCTTTACCCAGAGGCGCATTGCGTATTGGCCGGCGCCGAATACCTGAACGTTGCCAATGCCGGGCGAGCGAAGAATCGGATCGACGATATTGATGTAAGCGTAGTTGGCGAGAAATTTGGCGTCATAAGTTCCGCGCGGAGAATAAAGAGCAACCCACATCAGCGGAGCGGTGACCGATTTTCGAACCGTGATGCCGTAATTGTTGACGTCCGCGGGAAGCTGGGAGGCAGCCTGTGTTTCTCGAGATTGCGTGAGAATGAAATCAGTATTCGGATCAGTCTTAACGTCAAAATCCACGATCAGGCTAGTGGTGTTGTTCCCTGTGGCGTTCAGCGAATACATGTAATTCATGTTGTCCACCCCATTCATCTGCTGCTCGATGGGAGTGGCCACCGCTTGCTCAAGAGTCTCCGCGTCAGCCCCGACATAGGTGCCGATGACTTGAATTTCAGGTGGAGTGATGTTGGGAAACTGTGCGACCGGCAAGCTCAGAACCGTGAGGGAACCAACCAACACCATGACGATGGAAATCACCATGGCAACAATGGGGCGGTTGATGAAGAATTTCGACATCGATCTGTCCTATCGATTCATCGATCTTTGGCTCGTCGAGCCTTAAGTCATCGACCCTTACTCATCAATTCTTGGCTTCTGCTAGGAAAGGCTTGGGATTCACGTGCACGCCGGTGCGCATTCTTTGAACCCCCTCCGCTACGACTCGATCGCCGGGATTCAGGCCGCTCGCGATGATCCATTGGTTACCGACCCGGTCGCCCACGGTAACAGTTCGAACGTTGACTTTGTTGTCGCCGTCTACGACCGCGACCTGATATCCGCCTTGCAGTTCCGACACCGCACGCTGCGGAACCAGCAGCGCCCCAGGTTGGGTTCGGATTACAGCGCGGACTTTGGCGTAACCGCCCGGTCTCAAAACACGGTTAGAATTCGGAAAAAGCCCCGCAATTCGAATTGCTCCGGTGCTCTCATCGACCTGGCGGTCGGCAAAATAAAACTTGCCTTGGTACGGATAGGTTGAGCCGTCCGCCAAGATCAGTTGCAGCCGCAGCTCCTTGTCGGCCTGCAAGCGGCTCTCCTCGGTCGGAAAACGTCTCCGCCATTCCAGGTACTGAGGCTCGCCGACGGTGAAATAAACTTTGATGGGGTTCACAGTAGAAACGGATGTGACGATCCCGCTGCTGGGTGTCACCAGTGCGCCAACTTGCAGTTGGGCTTGGCCGGCAATGCCATCGATAGGCGCAATCAGGCGAGTAAAGTCGAGATTGATCTTCGCGGTTTCAACCGCTGCCTCATAAGTCTTGATCTGAGCTTTAGCGGTTTCAACGGTCGCAATGGCCGCGAGGTTGTTCTGCACCGAATTGTCCAGGTCCTGCTGGCTCGCGGCCTGTTGCTCCGCTAGTGGCGTGTAACGCTGGACGTCAAGTTCGGTCCGGCGCTGTACCGCCCGCGCGTTGGCGAGGGCTGCTTGAGCCTGAGCAAGCTGCCCCTGGGCCTGATCGAGCGCCGCCTGAAAAGGCCGCGGATCGATCTGGAATAGGAGTTGGCCCTGCTCAACATAGGCACCTTCTTGATAGCCTTGCTTCAGCAGGTAGCCAGTGACCTGCGCTCTCACGTCGGCGTTCACCAGTCCATCGAGCGTACCAATCCATTCCGCATATATCGGAACATCTTTCTTCTCGACTTGAACGACTTCGACATCGGGCGTGCTTGGCTGTGCTCCCAGAGCCTTCCTTGACGGACGCAACGCTGCAACTATCAGCGCGAGCACGATCAAGCCAAGCACTCCGCCGATCATCAGATAGCGTTTCTGGACCTTGCTCATGTTGTCCCCCCGCAATCGCTCGCGCCTGGGCGCGAACCGCATGTCCTGGATCTACAGTTCGAGGACACCCAAGACGGAACAGACCATCGGTCGTCGATTGCAAAAACAGCATGTGAGGCAACCGCTCTCGCAATCGATTAACGATATGGATGCGTTTTCACCCCAGAAGTCGTATTAAGTCTACAACGGTTTATCATTCCGGTTAACTTGACCTGCGGATTCGGAGTAAGTCTAGCAGTTTGTTTGCCCGAAAACCTTCTGCGCACAGGATTCTGGGTGCATGACGGACTAAACGGAAGTTGACCGCCACGAGGATTTCTTAACGCTTTCCGGGCCCCAGCAGGGCACGGCCGGGAAATACATTGGGGACGATCTTGCCTTCATCGACGACGACGCTTCCTGCGACTAACAGGTAGTGAACTCCTACACTCGGCTCCATCGGTTTCTCGAATGTGGCGCGATCGCCGATGGTCGCAGCGTCGAACACAACAATGTCGGCGTCCGCGCCCTCCTGCAATCTACCTTTGTGCCGTGCCGCCGGCGTCGAGCGCTCAAGCATCTCCGCCGGCATGAGACTCATCTTTCGCAGCGCATCCATCAGCGTAATTATCCCCTTTTCCCGTACGTATTGGGCCAGCACGCGCGAGTAGGTTCCGGCGTTGCGGGGATGGCCCTGGATGCCATCGCTGGCGATCATCACCAATGGTTGAGGGATCACTTTATCCAGCACCTCCTGAGAATTGGAGAAGATCAGCACCGTTTGCGGAGCGCTTGAATTGTGGAGTTCGTCGAAGCTTTCCCGGGTGAGGTGCTTGCCCGTGTTAGGAAGAACGAGGTCGCCGTAGCTGATGCCTCCCTGCTTTTCCTGCCAACCCGGGTTAAAAACCGCGGAGTTGATAAAAGTCATCCCCGCGATATAAGGATAAGCTTCGGTTGTTACGTCGAGTCCGCGGGCGCGGGCTCCTTCGATCATAGAGAGGCACTCCGGCGCGTCGCGCAAACAAGAGCTATTGATGTGCACGATGTGCAGCGGAGCGCCTGTGATGGCGGACGCTGCGATAACTTCACTGACGGATTCGATGGAAGATCCGGGCTCGACGTGGCCCGAACTGCGTACGTGGGTGTAAACCGGCACCTTCCGCTCGGCGGCCAGACGGAACATATCAATGACCTCCAGCCGGGTGGCTCCGGGCGTGTACTGAATTCCCATGCCGAGCGCCAGTCCTCCCGCGTCAAGTTCCGAACGCAGGCGCTGTTCTATTCGCATGATTTGCTCGGTGGTCGCGGGTTGATCGGTCGCCTGGCCGTTCTTCGGCAAGATTTCTCCGGGCGGCAACGGCGACCCGAATACAAGAACTCGCGCCGCCACATGGCTGGCGGCGGTGCCATAGTGAATGAGTGAGCGCCCTTCTTTGGCTTTCAGGAACTGAGCAACATCGGGCGCGCCGATTTCCAGTTCGAGCGCCGTAGTTACTCCATCGAGCGCTTTCACGCGCTGGCTCTCCATATCCTGGCCGTGCTGGTGAAGGTCAATGAATCCGGGAGCGACCACCAGCCCGCCCGTATGGATGACACGGCGTCCGCTTAGCGCCTCGGATGAGATGCGGACAATCTTGCCGTCGCGAATGCCAACGTTGCGCGCGGCATCCATGCCAGTCTCGGGATCGATGACGCGTCCGCCTTCGAGCACGAGATCGTACTGCTGCGCGAACACCATGGGGGTTGATAACACCAGAAAAAGCAGAAAGAAAATCAGCTTGCGCATGGTTGCTCCGTCTGACGGACGATCATAGCAGGAGGAAATCCTTTGCAGCTTTGGTCTCCTTCGTCCGGAGTTGGACCGCTGAGTTGGCCAGACGCGGCATTCAAGCCAACGTGATCAGCCCTGGACCGGCGGAGATGTCCATGATCCATGTCGGCTCTAAAGGATCTCCGGACGGTACGAGCGAATACTTCCGGAAGATGATTCCGATGGGACGGCCGCTGATATTATTTGATTTCGTACAAGGCATTCTGCGGGGGCTTTTTTTCCGCTGCGCTTCTCTCGCGGTTTTTCCTTATCGCCGACTATGACGATCGTTCCAATTACAGGGCGCGGACTAATTTCAGTCTGTTCCATGCTGACGGCGGGAGTTGGTCTCTTGACGCGATGCTTGCTCGGCGCCGAAGTGGTGACTGACAGGGAGGCTCGATGAAGGACGTGTTCGACTCCAGACGCAAATTTCTAAAAGCAGCGGGCCTGACGACCGGAGCCGTTTTGCTTTCGTCCGGCAACGTCGTTGCTGAATCCGGCGTATGGCCACAGAGCAGCGAGTCACCGGCTGGATCCGAATCCAACTCTGCTGACTATACGCTGCACATCAAGACATCTCCTGTCGAGATCGCACCCAAGAAAATCATTTCAACGACTACGTACAACGGGCAATTTCCGGGGCCACTGCTTCGCTTCAAGGAAGACCAGCAGGTCACAGTAGACGTGCTTAACGACACCGATGTACCGGAACAACTGCACTGGCACGGCCAGACGGTGCCGGTTGACGTGGATGGAGCCGCCGAAGAGGGAACACCATTTATTCCTGCACACGGAAAACGCAGGATCGTATTCACTCCGCGACCCGCAGGATTTCGTTTCTATCACACGCACAATCGAGCTGGATCGAATCTTTATGCGGGACAATATGGCGGCGAGGTTGGTCCCGTGTATATCGAGCCAAAGCATGAGCCAGGCAATTATGACCGCGAGGTGTTTCTTGTGTTGAAAGAGTTCGAGCCAACTTTCAGCCGCGGGGGAGACATGGCCCAAGACTTCCTGCCGCCGACCATCGTTAAGGCGCTAGAAGAACAAGGCGAGTCGACCATGAAGGCTTCACTCGCCAAGGGCATGCCGCATGGATACGAAGTCGGCTACGGTTCTTTTACGATCAATGGCCGGATGCTGCACCACGGGGAGCCCATCCGAGTGAAGCAGGGCGAACGAGTTTTGTTCCATGTGTTGAATGGAAGCGCGACCGAAATTCGTAGCATTGCCCTGCCGGGCCACTCCTTCCACGTTGTGGCGCTGGACGGAAATCCCGTACCCCACCCGGCAACAGTTCCCGTGCTCTGGATTGGTACTGCGGAGCGCATTTCTGCGATTGTGGAAATGAAACACCCTGGCGTCTGGATCATGGGTGACCTGGCAGATGATGATCGTCAGCACGGTATGGGAATCATCGTCGAATACGCGGGATTCAAGGGAAAGGGACAATGGAGTGCACCCCCGCCCCACCGTTGGAACTACGCGCTCTTCGCGAAGCCCGGCTCTATCGCCGTGCCTCCGGACGAAACCTTCGACGTGATCTTTGTGAAGGACAATGCCGCAGAAGACGGCTTCAACCGATGGACGATTAATGGCGCGGCATATCCAATGAGCAATGAAATGGTTCCTGCCTCATTTCACTTGAAGGAGGGCAGGCGCTATCGCATCCACATGCGCAATGCCAGCGACGACATTCATCCCATCCATCTTCACCGGCATAGCTTCGAACTCGCCCGCTTGGCGGGCAAGGGCACGTCCGGAATCCTCAAGGATGTGGTCATGCTGGGTGGCTATCAGGAGGCCGAAATCGACTTCGTCGCCAACAATCCAGGACTGACCCTATTCCACTGCCACCAGCAACTGCACATGGATTTCGGATTCATGGCGCTGTTTGACTATGTGTGACGGGGATTCGCGGACCTAGAATCGTCGTGCAGATTTTCGAACCTCTCGTTTCATATGCAAAGAAGTGATCGAACCCATTCAAGTTTGCGATATTAAACTCAGCGAGATGGGTTTCCAAAGAGGGGCTAAGTGATTTTCTTAATAGGAGTTCCGCGGTCCAGGCTGATGGCTCCAGACCGTGCAGCGAATCGATTGCTTTGCGGAGTTCTTGTTTTTGCAGCAACGAGGAGGGGGATTTCGATTGACGGAAAGATGCGGACCGTCCTAACATCGAATTGCTTATGACTTCGTTGCACCACCACCGTCACCATCATCACCATCATGCGATGAGCGTGTCGGCGGAGGACAACGGATAACCAGCTAAGAGCAATAATAGGAAATCCAAGCCCGCTGACGCGAACCGCGCAGCGGGTTTTTTGTTTCTGCCGCGGTCGCGTCAGGAATGGGTAAGAGAGGCTGCGATGGAGATCGATTTCGACAAAATGCAAGGCTTGGCACCCGCGGTGATTCAGGATGCAGCTAGCGGGGAACTGCTGATGGTGGGCTTTATGAACCGCGAAGCACTGGATACGACTCTGCGAACCCGCTTCGTCACGTTCTACAGCCGCACGCGACAGACTCTTTGGACAAAAGGAGAAACCTCCGGCAATCGTCTGCAGGTGTTGGCGGCGTGGACGGATTGCGATCACGACACGGTGTTGCTGCGGGTTCGTGTTTTGGGCGCAGGTAAGGTTTGCCATACAGGATCGCGATCCTGCTTCACTCAGGAACTTGTTTTGGGGAACGCGCTGCTGGAAGAAGAGGCGCGGCGATGAAACTTCGATTGGGCATTCCCAAGGGGAGTCTGCAGGAAGCGACGCTTAGTTTGTTCACCCGCGCCGGACTGCGCGTGTACACCAGTGCGCGCTCTTATTTCGCCGCAACAGATGATCCGGAAATTGAATGTTTGCTGATTCGTGCACAGGAAATGGCGCGCTATGTTGAACACGGCGCGCTGGATGCAGGCCTGACCGGTCTCGATTGGGTGCTCGAAAGCGGGCTCGAGGTCGTGAGCGTCGCCGACCTGATCTATGCGAAGCAGAGCATGGGAAAAGTGAAGTGGGTGTTGGCGGTGCCGGAGGATTCGAACTTTCAGAAACCTGAAGACCTTGCCGGCCGCATCGTGGCCACCGAGCTGGTAAGTTTCACGCGAAGTTACTTCGCCCGCCGGAATGTTCCGGTGAGAGTCGAGTTCTCTTGGGGCGCAACGGAAGTGAAGCCGCCGTTGCTGGCGGATGCGATTGTAGAAGTCACTGAGACCGGAAGTTCGTTGCGAGCGAACCATCTAAGAATTATTGAGACGGTGCTGGAATCGAACACGCAACTGGTGGCGAACAAGACCGCGTGGGCCGATCCTGACCGAAAACGCAAGATTGAAAATCTGGCCGTGATGTTGAGTGGAGCGATGGCGGCGCATGGCCGGGTCGGGTTGATGCTTAATGTGCGGAAACCGGATCTGGCGGCCGTTCTCGGCCTGCTCCCCGCGCTGAAGAATCCGACCGTTGCGCCGCTAGCCGATGGAGAGTGGGTCGCGGTCAACACGATCATCGAAGAGCAAACCGCCTGGACGCTGATTCCGAAGCTCAAGCAAGCGAATGCGCAGGGGATCGTCGAGTATCCGCTGAACAAGGTGGTGTTGTGATGCGCCTTCGAATTCTTGACGGGTCGAAGAGGGACCGCTTCGTACGTGCGCTGGAGCAGCGTGCGTCGACTGACCTGACTCAAGTTGAGCCTGCGGTGCGGCGCATCGTGAACGATGTCTGGCGCAACGGCGATCGACCTTTGCGCCGCTACGCGTCACGATGGGACGGATTGGGAAAGAGCGAACCTGTGCGCGTGTCCCAGGCCGAACTGCACGAGGCTTGGCACAAAACCTCTCCGGAATTGCAGGAAGCGATCCAGCAGGCAGCAAGCAACATCCGACGCTACTGCGAATGGCAGAAACCAGAGGAGTGGCGTCGCGAAATTCACCCGGGAGTTTGCGTCGGCCAATTGGTGCGCCCGCTGGAATCGGTGGGCTGCTATGTGCCCGGTGGGCGGTATCCCTTGCCTTCGACGTTGCTGATGACGGTGATACCGGCACAGGTCGCGGGCGTGCCGCAGATTCGCGTGGCGTCGCCGCATCCGGCGCAGGCAACTTTGGCGGCTGCAGCGTTTCTTGGTGTGCGTGAAATCTATCGTGTGGGTGGCGCTCAGGCAATCGCGGCCCTAGCCTATGGCACCGAGAGCATCCCTCGCGTAAACAAGATCGTCGGTCCCGGCAACCGGTACGTGACGGCCGCCAAGAAACTCGTGGCGTTCGATTGTGCTATCGAATTCCTGGCTGGTCCTACGGAAGCAGTATTCATCAGCGAGGAGGGCGATCCAGTTCTCATTGCGTGTGACTTGGTGGCGCAGGCGGAGCACGATACTGACGCGCTGTGCGTCTTGCTTACGAATTCGGGTGACTTGGCGGAGGCGGTGCAGACGGAAGTGCAGCGGCGCACCAAGACGAATCCAGTTGCCGCAGAATCGCTGGCTGGGCGTGGCGCCATTCTGTTGGTGAGTACGCTTGATGAGGCTGTCGAGACGGCGAACCGGATCGCGCCTGAGCATCTCACGCTGCCGGCCGCACTTGCACCAGCAGTTCAAAATGCGGGTTCGATTTTTCTGAACGAGTTCACGCCCCAATCTGCAGGGGACTACATCTCAGGCCCGAATCACGTTTTGCCAACTGGAGGGATGGCACTCGTGCGCGGCGGGCTGAGTGTTCTGGATTATGTTCGCATCATTTCTTGCCAGGAGATTTCCCGCAAGGGCATTCGCGAAATTGCGCCACCCGGCATTGTGTTGGCCGAAGCCGAGGGTCTGAGCGGACACGCGGAATCGCTACGGGTGAGGTGCTCGCATGCTTGAGGCACGTGCCGCGGTAAAGAACTTGCATGCCTACCGGCCGCCGCTGGCCGGGCGACAAGGATTGCGTCTCGATTTCAACGAGAGCACTCTTGGCTGCTCGCCACGGGTGCTGGAGAAGTTGCACTCTCTGGACGCCGAAACCTTGGCACGCTATCCCGAGCGTGAACCGGTAGAGGGCGACGTGGCTGATTTTCTGGGGCTCGATGCGGGGCAGGTTCTGTTGACGAACGGAGTGGACGAGGCGATCCATCTCCTGTGCTCAACCTATCTGGAGCCTGGAGACGAAGCCATCATCGTCGTGCCGACGTTTGCGATGTATGCAATCTTTGCCCAGGCGGAAGGCGCCCGCGTAATTCAGATTCTATCTGGCGAGAATTTCGCGTTTCCTTTGGAAGCGCTGCTGGCACAAATCAGCGCGCGGACTCGACTGATCGCGGTCGCGAATCCCAACAATCCAACCGGGGCGGCAGTGGCATGCAAGATTCTGCTTCAGGTCGCTCAGGTTGCGCCGCAAGCCGCCCTCCTGGTGGACGAAGCATATTTCGAATTTCACGGCGACACGTTCCTTAACTCCCGCGACCGGCCGGCGAATCTGTTCGTAGCCCGAACATTTTCCAAAGCCTATGGATTGGCCGGCCTTCGTATCGGCATTCTCGCCGGAGATTCAGGACAGATGGCGATGGTGCGCCGCGTCGCCTCGCCCTACAACGTGAATGCGGTCGCTCTGACGGTGTTGCCCGAGGCGCTCCGCGATCAGGAGTACGTAAAAAACTATGTCGCCGAGGTGCAGCATGGCCGAGGACTATTGGAGCAGGAACTTCGAACCCTCGGTCTGCATTATTGGCCAAGCCGTGCCAATTTTGTGCTGGTGCGCATCGGTCCCGCTCATACGGAATTCGTTCAGGCACTGCGCGCCCGGGGCATATTGGTGCGCGACAGAAATTCCGATCCAGGATGCGAAGGTTGCGTGCGCTTGACCGTAGGATCGAACGAACACACGAGAATGCTGATCAGCACGCTGCGCGATGTGGTCGCGCACCTTAAAGACCGCCGCGAGAAAGAACGCCGCGAGGTGCGGGTATGAGGAGAGCGAAGCTTCATCGTAAAACCGCGGAAACGGAGATCGAGATTGCACTCACCATTGAAGGTCGTGGGAAATACGAAATTTCCACGGGCATCCGTTTTCTCGACCACATGATGGAACTCTTTACTCGGCACGGCGGATTCGATCTGAAACTCACGGCGACAGGCGACCTGGACGTGGACCAGCACCACACCGTGGAAGACGTTGGCATTGCTCTGGGCGAGGTCTTCGATCGCGCACTGGGCGATCGGCGCGGAATTCTGCGCGCCGGTTACTTTGTCATGCCCATGGATGAAACACTCGGCCTCGCTGCTATCGATTTCGGAGGACGCGCGGCCGCGGTGGTCGATACCAAAGTCCGTGCAGTGCGAGTGGGCGATCTGCAAGTGGAACTGGTGGCCGATTTCTTCGAAGGCTTTGCTCGGGGTGCGCGCGCCAATGTTCATGCGCGTGTCCTTTATGGACGCTCTAGCCATCACAAGATCGAAGCTCTGTTCAAGGCTTTCGCGCGGGCGTTGCGCGTGGCGTGCTCGCGCGATCGGAGGCTGGGCCGCATGCTGCCGAGCACTAAGGGACTTTTATGATCGCTATCGTAGATTACGGAGCGGGCAATCTGAATTCCGTGAAGAAGGCGTTCGACTATTTGGGTGCCGAGGTTGTGCTGACGGACCAGCCTGAAACTGTTGCTGCCGCGAGCAAGATCGTACTGCCCGGTGTGGGGCATTTTTCGTCGCTTCGAGCGCTGGAAGCTACAGGCTTGCGGAAGGCTTTGATACAAAACGCTTCAGCCGGAAAACCGTTTCTCGGAATTTGCCTGGGCATGCAGTGGCTTTTTCAGGGAAGTGAAGAGTGCCGCGATGTTGCGGGAGCGGCACTGTTTCCCGGAAAGTGCCAGCAGTTTCCTTCGGACGTGAAGTCGCCGCACGTCGGTTGGAATTCTTTGACGGTTCAAAACCGTTCACGATTGTTTCGGGGCGTCGCACAAGATTCGTTTGTGTACTACACGCATTCGTTTTATGCACCTGTCGTGACGGAGACCGCGGCGGCCAGCGAATACGGGCTTTGGTTCGCGGGCGCCGTTGAGCTGGGCAATATTTTTGGAGTGCAATTCCATCCTGAGAAATCAGGGGACGTAGGGCTCGCCATCCTGAAGAATTTCTGTGAGGTCTAATTGTTGACCAAACGCATCATCGCCTGCCTCGACATGGATGGCGGCCGCGTTGTGAAGGGTGTCCGATTTAAGAATTTGCGCGACGCCGGTGATCCGGCGGAGTGTGCCACAGCCCATGCTCGCAACGGAGCGGATGAAATCGTGCTGCTCGATATCACCGCGACCAGCGGAAACCGGCGAACGCTGCTGGACGCAGTCCGCGGCACGGCTCGCTCGCTCTTCGTTCCGTTTACTGTGGGGGGAGGAATTCGCCAGCTCGAAGACGCAGTGGCAGTCTTCGATGCGGGCGCTGACAAGATTGCGATTAACTCCGCCGCAGTGCGCGACCCCGCATTGATCGGCAAGATCGCAGGGCGGTTTGGCTCGCAGGCGGTTGTAGTAGCAATCGATGCAAGAAATGTTGCGGGAGGTTTTGAAGTGTTCGTTGCCGGAGGACGCGAGCCCACCGGCCGCGACGCCATTCAATGGGCGCGGGAGGCGGCCGCTTGCGGAGCAGGTGAGATCCTGCTGACATCGATGGACCGTGATGGAACGCAATCGGGTTTTGACTGCGGGCTCGTGCGCGCCGTGGCGGAATCGGTTTCGATTCCAGTCATTGCCTCAGGGGGGGCTGGATCAGCGCGCGATTTTATCGAAGTGTTTCGTGACGGACGCGCCGACGCTGCCCTGGCTGCGTCCATCTTTCATTTCGGCATTGAGAACATCGCGCAATTGAAGCGTGAACTACATCACGCCAGTGTCCCGGTGAGGTGGCCGTGTTAATTCCGTCGATTGATCTTATGGGCGGCAAGATTGTGCAGTTGGTGCAAGGCGAGAAAAAAGCGTTGGAGTTCGACGACTTCGATTATTGGATTGAGCGATTCTCTAAGTATCCTCTGGTGCAGGTGATCGACCTCGACGCGGCTCGGGGTGTTGGAAATAACCGGGCAATTGTGGCTCAGATTGTCCGGCGGCTCCCATGCCAGGTCGGGGGAGGGATTCGCTCCGCCGAAACCGCGCAAAAGCTTTTAGACGCCGGAGCCCGCAGAGTCATTTTCGGTTCTGTGTTGTTGAAAGACGGCGAAATCGACACCGAGTATTCCGCAACGCTGGCCACTTCACTGGGCAGTGCGCCGCTGGTATTTGCTCTCGACTCACGCGGCGGCCGGGTTGCGATTGATGGCTGGCGTAAAGGGACTGCCGTTACCGCGTTTGACATGATTCGCGCTCTGGAACCTTTCTGCGAAACTTTTCTCTACACCCACATCGACACGGAAGGATTGATGGCAGGAATTCCGTTGGACGTGGTCAGTGAGATCCGGAAAGCCACTTCGCGGCGACTGGTAGTCGCCGGCGGCATAAAGACTCAACAAGAGATCGATAGCCTCGACGGGTTGGGGATGGACGCCGTCGTCGGGATGGCTTTGTATTCAGGCCGGCTCTCTGCCTGAGCTCAATCCATCACATCTACTCGATGGCGTCAGCAGCGTCCGATCGCAGCCTACTCAATCGCGTGTTTCGTAAACCCAAAGTTCCGCTCCCCGGTTGGAGCGCCCAGGGACCGCGAGGTAAAGGCTGTTGTGCTTGCCCACTTGGCCGTAGTAAGCGCTGGTTCGCGCCCCAATTGCGCTTGGAATTTTGGCGATGCGTTCGTATCGATCCGGATCAATTTGCTGGTAAACAAAAATGAAGCCCTCGGCGCTGGGAACGTATATGCGCTTGCGTGTCGCATCGTACGCCATGTCGTCCGAGTCGGCGGCGCCTGGCAGACTGGCGATCACTTTGCCCGAGTCCGTATTCAGCACCAATAACCGCGCAGGCTTGCGGGCCGCAACAAAAAGGCGGTGGTGCTCTTCGTCAAGCGCCATGGGAAAATTGGTTCCGGCTTCCTCCAGCTTCCATTTCTCGATGGCGTGAGTGTCGCGATTAATGACGGCGACCTGGCTGACAGAGGCCAAGTTTACAAAAATTTTTGGCCCTTTTTCTTCCAGTTGAAACGACTCGGGATGCGCGCCGAGTTCGAAATCGCCGTCGATGCGCTTGTTTGTCGTTGCATCGAACACGCCGATCGCTCCATCTCCGTAGGCAACATAAACGCGTTTCGTCCGTGGATCGTAGCGGAGTTGATCGGCATCATCCGGATACTTGACGGTGTCAATGAGTTTGTAGGTTTCGGAGTCGAAGATCTTGCACGATCCGTCGCCTTCGTTCGAGACAACGATTCGGTCTGAGTCCGGAAGATAAAGGGCCATCTGCGGCTTGGTGAGGCCTTCATGAATGCTGTGGACTCGCTTGCCGCGTTGACTCTCGATCACCTCGACGCTGTCATTTCCGTAATTCGCCGCGAAAACTCTGCCGGTTTTATTGTCGACCGCCATGTGATCGAAGCGACCCTGCACGTCGGGGATCGGAATGATTCGGACCAGAACGAGAGGGGCGAACTCGTCGTTGGATGGGTTGTCCTGCGCCGCGATGCCGATGGTGGCAAATAACAAAATAAAAATGCTGCAAAGCTTTTTCATATTCCTCCAAGATCTGGGTCCTTCTCGCCACCGTCGACCATAGACCATAAATCTGAAAATAGGCCTAAGAATTCTGGATAGTTTGCGCTAGCATGGCTTGCCTGCCGGTTCAATGAGGTAGGATCAAATGGATCGACAAGAGGTTCACTATCCATGGACAAAGTTACGCGTCTTCGCTGCCTTCAAGGTGTTGCACTGATCGTTCTGTTGCTTTCGATTCTTAACATGCAACCTGCCGCAGCTCAGGGGAACACCGGGGCAGACGCCGCCAACCACGGTGCTCAGGTGCATACGCTGAAGGTAACTCTGCTTTCGACGATGTTGGTGGCGGATATGAAGGGTTTAGGAGAATGGGGGTTTTCGGCGCTGGTCGAAGCCGATGGCCGCCGCGTTCTGCTTGATACCGGAGCTCATCCCGACACCGTGCTGCAAAATGCACGCGACCTGAACGTTGATCTGTCCGGCGTTAAGGAAGTGATCCTTACGCACTATCACTGGGATCACGTCAGTGGGCTAATGAGCCTGCGCAAGGAGTTGATGAAAAAAGATCCGGCGGCTATGTCAGTGGTCCATGTGGCGCGCGGGATTTTTTACAGCCGTCCCGGACAGCAGGGTGAAGCGAACACGATGATCGCAGTCAAGAAAGAGTACGAAGCGACCGGCGGAAAATTTATCGAACACGACGAGGCCTCGGAAATATTTCCGGGGTGGTGGCTGACCGGACCAGTGCCCCGCAAATATCCGGAACACAACTGGAGCAGTACTGGAAAAGTACAAACTCCGGCAGGCTTGGTGGAAGATACAATCCCTGACGATCAATCACTGGTGCTGAACACACCGAAAGGGCTGGTAGTGATCACCGGTTGCGGACATGCTGGCATCATCAACATTCTCACGTTCAGCCGGGAGCAATTTCCAAACGAACCCGTCGAGGCGGTCATCGGCGGACTGCATCTCTTCCCGGCGACCGACGAACAGCTGAATTGGACGGCCGACAAGCTGAAAGATTTCAAAGTGGCGAATCTGTTAGGCGCCCACTGTACCGGCATCGAGGCGGTGTATCGGATTCGGGAACGGCTCGGTCTGCCCCGGTCGTCCGCTGTGGTGGGCAGCGTGGGATCGAGCTTCGTTCTCGGCGAAGGCATACATCCTGGTCAACTCGCCAAGTGACATACGCTCTCGAGTTCACACGTGTTGTTACTCGTCAGACTGCGGCGAAGCCTCCATCGACCGACATGGCGGATCCCGTTACCCAGGACGACTCGTCGCTCGCCAAATAGACCGCCATACCGGCAATGTCCTCCGGCCGGCCAACTCTGCCGATGGGATGAGCAGCGACTCTGTCCCGGCGAAATGCCTCGGCATCGGCTGCCTGGCCGATCAGACGTTCCGTCAGTTCGCTCTCAACGAATGCCGGACAGATCGCGTTCACCCTGATTTTGTCATGCCCGTGGTCGACGGCCATGGCTTTGGTCAGCAGGATTACCGCGCCCTTCGAGGGCGAATAAGCTGCGCGGTTGCGCGCGCTAACTAACCCGAGAACGGAAGCGATATTAATAATCGAACCGCCGCCGGCCTTCCTCATGTGCGGCAGCGCGGCACGCGATAGCAGCCAAAGCCCGCGAACGTTTACGTTGAAAGTTTCGTCCCACTGTTCTTCGGTGATCTGCTCCGAGGTTCCGACATGCAGGACTCCCGCATTATTCAGCAGGAAGTCGAGTCCGCCGAATCGCTTCACAGTCTCTTCCAGCAGTCGATTGATCTCGCTGGTTTTGGAAACGTCGGCCGCAATTGCAATCGCTGATTCGCCGATCTTGTCTGCAACTTCCTCAATACGATCCTTTCGCCTGCCAATCAGCGCGACTCGCGCCCCCTCTTTCGCCATTGCTATCGCGCATGCGCGCCCAATACCGCTTCCCGCACCGGTGATGATCCCAACTTTGCCTTTCAGACGTTCGCTCATGATATCCAATATAGCTGATGATCAAACTCAACCGCGTTACTGAAGCCGATCATAAAAAGAAATTAACCACCAAAGGCATGAAGGTACACAAAGGAAAACCCTGTAACAGAGGCCCTTCATGATAGTTCGTGCGCTTGGCAGTTCATTCTGTTTTCTGCGTGTGCGCAAGCGAATCCACCGCCCACTCGCTTGCGATCATTGACACCGGTTGCAGCGATGCGGTAATTAACAGGATGCGTCCCTACATACAGTTCGAGTGGAAATCCATCGCCAACCAAGACTTGAAATTCTAAGGACAATATATTTTGATGAACACGAGAATGTCGCTCGCAATATTTGTTGCACTGGTCGTTACTTGTGCGTCCAGCGGCTTCGCAGCGAACCCCAACGACGCCAAAGTATCGATTCCCCTGACCTCCGTGCCAACGTTTTCCACGGAGAACATCGGACGCCAGGGCCATTTTTACGTTGGGGGCAAATGGGTTGGCGAGCCCGGCAAAGAACACATGCGCGGCGCAATGTATGTCGAGGTGTGGGTGCCCAAGAAAATCCGGCATCCGTATCCCATCTTATTTCTCCAGGCGGGAGGCGGACAAAGTAGCATCGCGCTGCTGCAAACTCCAGACGGGCGGCCGGGCTGGGCCTACGATTTTGTGAACCAGGGCTACACCATCTACATGATGGATTTCCCCGCTCGGGGCCGTGCCGCGTATGTTCCGGGCCTCGATGGCGAAATAAGCGGTCCTCGCACCGCCGAGCACATGGAAGAAGTTTGGACCGGTGGCCACCCGCCCACAAGTCCGGCGCGCGCTTGGCCGCAATCGAAAAAATATACTCAATGGCCAAGCGACGCGCCGAACAAAGGCCAAATCGGCGATCCGGTATTCGATTATTTTGCCAAGACCGAACTCGGATTTCCGACCGCCGATGATATGGAACCCCTGGCTGCCGACGACCTGATCCAACTCGTAGACTTGATCAACAAACCAGTCATCCTGTTCCTTCACTCGCGCTTAGCAACTTCGGGATGGTTGCTCGCGGATGCGCGGCCCAAACTCATCAAAGGCATCATTGCCGACGAACCCTGGGGACCGCCCATCGAGAACGCGGAACTCGACGCAAAAGGCCCGGGGCACATTTGGGGTCTCACCAATTTTCCCATGCAGTACGATCCACCCATCAAGGCAGCTTCCGAACTGCAAACCATTCGCGAGGAAAAGGCCGATGCCCCCGACCTCATCCCTTGCTGGATTCAGAAGGAGCCCGCTCGCAAACTGATCAACCTGGAAGGCATCCCGATCCTCAATGTTTCCGGAGAGGCCAGCTATCACCGCCCGTACGCCCGCTGTGTCGCCAAGTGGCTTAACCAGGCAGGGGTGAAGACGGAATACGTCAACCTGGAAGATGTCGGTCTGACCGGCAACGGCCACCAGATGATGTCTGAAAAGAACAGTGCCGAAATTGCGAAATATTTCATGACCTGGCTCGACAAGAACGTCCATTGATTTTGGACCGCCGCCCTGAATGGCTCACTGGCCGTTCTTTTCATGCGGGTTTCATACTAGGTGTGATAGTTTCTCTTGTTCGTCGGTGCTGTTGACTTGGTGAGACCCCGGAGGAAAGAGCAATGAAGGGTTTTCTGCTTGGTTTGATTGTCGGACTAGCAGCGGTTGCAATTGGTCTGTTTTCTTATTTCGCCATCGGCATGGCTCCGGTGGCTACTTCAGCAGCTCCCATGCCTCTCGAACGAACGTTAGCCAAGCTTGCGCTGCACGCCCGCATTGGCCGGGAAATGCCCAAGAACGCTCCCATCGCAGCGAGTGAATCGAACTACTCAGCTGGCGCACAGATCTATCGATCCAACTGTGCCGTCTGCCATGGCCTTCCTGGACAGCCTGAGACCAGCATTTCTAAGGGAATGTTTCCGGACGTTCCTCAATTGTTTCGGGGGCATGGCGTAACCGATGATCCTGCGGGCGAGACCTACTGGAAGGTAAGCAATGGCATCCGCCTTACCGGTATGCCTGGATTTAAGAATACCTTGTCGGAAACTGAACGGTGGCAAGTCAGCCTTTTGCTGGCTGATGCGGACAAACTGCCTCAGGCGCTGAAAAATAGTTTGGCAGCCCCCCTGCTCGTCCAGTAGCGGGCGCAGGATTCGTTCAGAAGACCGTCCGAGGATCAGAAGAGATCAGAAGTTGATGTGCCGGGCAAGCTGCTCAAATCGCGGATAAGAATGAAGTCCGCTGAGTTCCGGATCCAATTTCAAAAACGCTATCGAAGTGGATCGATCGTCAAAAGCTCTTTCGAGCCAGCCAATTGATCGGTCATTTTCGCCCAGTCCGGCGTAGACCAACGCGATCGCATAAGCGGGCACATATGTCTGTCCCAGGCGCCCTTCCAGATCCTGCAGCACCTTGTGAGCCTCAATCCCGTGCCCTGAAACTGCGTAAGCATGCCCCAGCGAGCCTTTGTAGCACGCATCTCCTGGGGACAGGTTTACAGCTTGCTGCAATTCCGAGATCGCCAAGTCGTACGATTTCTTTTGCTCGTATGCTCTTCCCAAACGGAAGTGCGTCCGCGGAAAGCTAGGGTCGATTTCGATTGCTTTCTTGAGAATCTCAATTGCCTGATCGCCTTTCCCCGCAAGAGAATAAGTCCATCCCGCATTGCTGCCGATGATCAATGAAAGCGGATCGTCCTCCATGGCATGCTGCGCCTCTATACTCGCTTCCTGGAACCGGCCCATCGCTGCCAGGTTTTCGCCGTACCAGGAGTGTGCCAAAGCATAATTCGGATTTTCGGCAAGGGAGCGCTGGAATTCTTTTACCGCCTCGGCCGCGTTCCAGTCATAGTAAAAATAAATGAAACCCATGCTGGCGTGGGCTTCGGCAAGTCCGTCATCCATTTCGAGGGCTCGCTTGGCGGCTTCCTTAGCGGCAGGGAAGGCCTCTTTCGGTGGCAGCATCGCGTAAAGACCGAGCGTGGCATAAGAATCGGCAATGCCTACATAGGCCTCAGCAAATGTTGGGTCAAGCGCAATCGCCTGGCGGAAATATTCCAGCCCCTTTATCATCCCCTTCTCGGTTCGCTTGTTCCAGAAATAACGCCCCTTAACGTAGGCTTCGTATGCGTCTGGCCTGGCAGTCGCTCGCTTGGTGAAGCGGCGCGTCTCCTCGCCGGTGAGCTTTAATCGGATGGACTGTGCCACCCGTTCCGACAGTGAGTCCTCGAGGGCAAAGATATCCGTATATTCCTTTTCGAAGCTCTCGCCCCAAAGCTGCACGCCGTCGCGCACCCGGATGAGTTGTACTGTTAAACGAACCCGATCCGCCCCGCGCTGAATGCGCCCATCAAGAACAGCGTCGACGCCCTGCTCCTGACCGGCCGCCTGAGGGCTGGTTTCTTTTTCCGCATACCTTTGGATGGAACTGGTTGGCCGAACGATGATCTTGCCCGTATTTCCCAGCCGCGTAATTAACGCATCCGCCATCCCCAGTCCCAGGTATTCGTCGCCGCTTTTTGCACCCAGGGTTTGGAAGGGAAGAACGGCAAGCGAACGTATCGCCGCCTCGCCTTGAACCGGGTTGGCCGCGCTTCCACGGCGAACGGCCATCCGGATCAGAAGCAGGAACGCGCCCAAGGCCAGTCCGGCGCCCAGAATCTTCCATACTAAAGTCCGCCTGGGGACAATGGCGGAGACAATGCCGGACTTGAACACCGCCGCCGAGACAGGCTCCTGACCTGCTACGTCTTTGCCTACTGTGCCAGACTCATAGGGGGGCACCAATGCGGCTGCAATTTCGGACTCGCCCACCCGCCTGACATCGGCGACAAACCGATAGCCCCGTTTGGAAACCGTCTCGATGTACTTGTGCATGCCTCGGTCGTCGTTAAGAGCTTTCCTCAGGACCGAAACCGTGACCGAAAGATTACCCTCCTCGACAAAAGAGTCCCGCCAAACCGCCTTCAGTAGTTCTTCTTTCTCAACGAGATGGCCGCTTCGTTCCACCAAGACAACCAGTAGATCAAACGCCTTCGGAGGCATCGGGACTGGTTGGCCCTCGCAGAGCAGGAGACGCTCCGGGGGATCTAGCTGAAAAGGCCCGAACTCATACAAATGCTTGACGGAAGTTTCCATTGGCTATCGAATAAATAAATTCTTAAGATTTCCTTTGGCGATTCTACGAGACTTTTCAGAGCCAAGAACGCTAGGTTTGCTGCCGCAGTCCTGCGAAAAATTAAAAGTCCCCTTGGGGAAAGAATTATAGCGCAGTTGGGGATGAGACAGGATCTGCAGATCATACGACATTCCATATTTTTATACTCAAAGGATTCGGGGTTTCGAACAACGCGCGTTTGCTGCCGTCCCATATTGGGAGAAGATGATCTCAGGATTTCCGCGAAGGCAAACTGGCGGAAACATCCGGTGAACTCCTTCCCAGCTGCCCGCGTGGGTACTAAATTGATTGCAGTGGCATAAGAGTCTCCGATACGCGAACCAAAGGTCTTATCCGGATATTCCGGCCATTTCATGAAGTGTGAGTTTCGCTGTGGAATCCGTAAAGGAAATCGAGGGGGAATGATCGTACGCAATCGAAGTTGGGAAAATCCTGCCAGAACGCTGGTTGCATTCTTGGCGCCGATCCTTTTTATTGTACTGCTAACCCCGAGCGTCCACGCCCAAGTCTCCGGCGCCACGCTCAACGGCACTGTGACTGATTCCTCGGGCGCCGCCCTCGCCAATGTACAAGTCTCGATTAAAAACGAAGACACGGGCGAAGTCCGTACGGTCACGGTCGATTCGGCAGGATTTTATGCCGCGCCAAACCTCTTGCCGGGAAAGTATGACGTTTCCGCCGCGGCTGCGGGATTCTCGACCACGGTTCAGAACGGCATTACCTTAACCGTCGGTGCCCAGCAACTTCTCAATATCAAAATGCGGGTTGGCCAAGTCACTCAAACCGTCGAAGTAAAGGAACTGCCGCCTTCGGTGGACTTGGCGACTTCTACAATTGGCGGCGTCGTGGGCCAGGAAGAGGTTGCGCAATTACCGTTGAACGGTCGCGATTGGACTTCGCTTGCGACTCTGCAGCCGGGGGTGGATTCCGTGGGGTCTGTTCAGGCAAATACAGGTGGGCCAGACCGGGCTCGCCGCGGCTACGGCGTGCAGATGACTATTTCCGGCACCCGCCCGACGCAGAACAATTATCGTATCGACGGCATAAGCGTAAACGACTACACGAACGGCGGCCCGGGAAGCGTGGAAGGCTCCACATTGGGCGTCGACGCCGTACAGGAATTTTCCGTGCTGACCAGCAATTATTCAGCGGAATATGGGCGCACCGCTGGCGGGGTGGTAAACGCACTCACCAAGCCCGGATCGAACGCGCTCCACGGAGACGTTTACGAATTTATGCGCAACAGCGCATTGGACGCCAAGAACTATTTCGATCAACCCGGCTCTACACCGCTCTTCCACCGCAATCAGTTCGGCGGGGCGCTTGGCGGACCTATAGTAAAGGATAAGACCTTCTTCTTTGTTGATTATGAAGGGCTTCGCGAGAGCAATGGCATTACGACCCAGGTCACCGTTCCTTCCCTCGCCGCCCGTCAGGGTAACCTTTGTTCGAAGCCGACAGATGGCACTTGTACCCCGCACCAAGTTACAGGCGCTGCCAACCCCGATCCAGCCACCGGAATTGATAAGGCGGTCCTACCGTATCTTGGATTGTGGGGTCCGGAAAATCCCAATCTCCCATACTTTAACAACGGGGACGCGGGTACCTATTCGTATGTTGGCGGCCACGTTACCAGCGAGAATTTCGGAGTCGGACGTCTTGATCATCGTTTTTCCGACAAGGATAGCTTCTTCGGAAGTTATCAGTACGACCTGGCAACGCTTACCCAGCCTGATCCCAATAACGACGTACTGGTGGGAAACACTACGGGAAGAGGTTACGTTGCGCTCGAAGAGACTCACATCATCAGTTCTCAGGTCATCAATGCAGCTCGTTTCGGGCTGAATCGATCTCTTCATACGGCAATCGGCTCAAAGGCGATCAATCCGTTGGCTGCGAGCCTCGCTCTGGGCGAGAGTGCCGGCGCCGATAACCCGCAAATCGACATCCTCTCAGGTTACAACTCGATTCAACCGGGACTGAATCAGATCGAGCGCCTTGATTTCTTCGAGAATTCGTATCAAGGTTACGATGATCTCTTTTGGACCCGTGGAATTCATAGCTTAAAAATGGGCTTCGCCGTCGAACGAGTGCAGCTGAATGCATTCGATCCAGCCCCGTTTGGAGACATTCAGTTCGCCTCGCTGGCAGACCCAAACAGCAATGGATTTCTGACCAATGATCCTCTCAATATATCGGCTCCGCTACCCAGCGCTCCTTTCATTCATTTCAATTTCCGCTCCAGTATTTTCGGCGGATATATTCAGGATGACATTCGTCTGCGCCCCACCCTTACCCTGAACGTCGGAATGCGCTATGAGATGTCAACGGTACCTTCCGAAGCTCACGGTCACTTGTCGGCGCTGAACAGCCCGTTTAATCAGAGCTTCCAGAATATAGTCATCGGAAGTTCCGTCTTCAGCAATCCAACCTATAAAAACTTCGAACCCCGGGTCGGCTTCGCCTGGGATCCCTTCGGCGACGGCAAAACGTCTGTTCGCGGCGGCTTCGGAATTTTCGACGTTCTCCCTCTGCCCTACTTGCTTGGTCAGTTTGCAACCAACACCGCCCCCTTCACGGAAAATGGCTTCGCCGCCAATCTGACCCCTGGATCATTTCCTACTGGGGCGTTCAATACCCTTGCAACGGCGGCGCAAAGCAATCAGGGCCTTCGCGTCGCGTATATTCAGCCCCACCCGAAGCGCGACTATCTGATGCAATGGAACGTCAGCGTACAGCGTGAACTTGTTCCCAACCTGACGGCAATGGCGGCCTACGTGGGATCACGCGGCGTACACCAGATTTTCCGCGCCGATGACATCAACTCCACGCAGCCGATCAACGGCTCGAACCCGCCATATCTCTGGCCGGTTGCGCCACTACCCCCAGCGCCGCCCAACCCGACGATTAGTCCCAACATCGGACGAATGGATGTGCTCGCTTGGAACAATGACTCCTATTTCGACGGCCTCGAAACGCAGATTCAGAAACACATGAGTCACGGCCTTGAGATCGGAGGGAGCTACACCTGGAGTCGAGCCATTGATGGAGGAGATGGCTCCATCGCCAGCGACGCATTCCTGAATTCGATTCCAGCTCTGCTTTACTTCCTGCCCAAGTACCGTCGCACGGCTTCCGATTTCAACATTACTCACAATCTGACCGTCAACTTTTTGTGGAGCGTTCCGTCCGGTCATTCAGACGGCCCTATCGCTTGGATCACGAAAGGATGGCAGTTGGGCGGCATTGCCCAGCTCCGAAGTGGCCTTCCCTTTACCGCTTTGATCGGGGGCGATCCACTCGGCTTGAACGACTCGGCGCCGTTCGCCTATCCCAATCGGCTTACCGGACCCGGCTGCGGATCCCCGGTGAATCCACAGAGCGGTCTCAACAACTACATCAAAGCGAATTGCTTCACTCTGCCGACGATGCCGGTTGCGCAGCAAGGCCTATGTGATCCCGGGTCTTTCCCCAACGCTCCGACCCCGGCCCCTGCGGGCATGGTTTATTGTCAAAACCTCCTCGGCAACGGCAGCAGGAACGATCTCTACGGGCCGGGACTTATCAATTTCGATTTCTCTGCGGTGAAGGATACTCAGATCGGCGAAAGGGTAAAAGTCGAGTTCCGTGCGGAGATGTTCAACATCTTCAATCGCCCGAACTTCAACCCACCGCTGGTGCATAATTTTGTTTTCGACTCAAGCGGGAGCCCACAGTCTTCACCGCTCGACACCACCGCTACAACAAGCCGTCAACTTCAGTTGGCGTTAAAAGTTATTTTCTAACAGCGCAACCTCAGCGGGGGCACTCACGCAAGCAGTCGCGCGATGTGTCTCCGCTTTAACGACCTAGAACCGTAATAATAATCAGGAGTTGGGAATGTCGACAGTTGCGGGTGTGCATCCGATACCGTTCCTCATCGGAGGAGAATGGATTCAGGACAAGTCATCTTTTATAACGCATATCAATCCCGCGACCGGCGAGATCAACTACGAGATTTGTGCCGGAACCGAAGCCCATATTGACGCAGCTGTTCAATCCGCTCACAAAGCTGCCAGCCAGCCCGCGTGGCGCAATATGCTGCCGCACAATCGGGCGCAAATCCTGAATAAAATTGCCGACCTGATGCTCGAGCGTTCCGACCTGCTCGCCCGCTGTCAGATGCTCGAGAACGGTAAAGTCTGGAAGGAATGCAAGAATCAAGTCATCAACGGCGCCGCCACTTTCCGGTTCTGCGCTGCCGCGATCGAAACTCTCGGTTCTGAGATCACGCCTCCCCGCGGCAATTATCTGAGCATGACGGTTTACGAGCCCTGGGGCGTTGTCGCGGCGATCACTCCGTGGAACTCGCCCATCACTCTGACCTGTAACAAAATCGCAGCGGCATTAGCCGCGGGCAATGGCATTGTCCTCAAGCCGGCCTCGTTCACGCCAACCTCTGGCATCGAACTGGGACGGATTGCTTTGGACGCCGGTGTTCCCCCAGGTGTATTGAACGTTGTACCAGGGGCTGGAAGCAAGATCGGCGACGCGCTGGTCACCCACCCCCTGGTACGCATGGTCTCGTTTACCGGAGGCACCGAGGTCGGTCGAAGAATTTCAGAACTGTGCGGCAAGAAAATCATACCCGCCGTGCTGGAGCTCGGTGGAAAATCCCCCCACATCATTTTCGCGGATGCAAACCTGAAAGCAGCGGCGGATGCCGCGACCGTGGCCATTTTCGAAGGAACCGGTCAATCGTGCACCGCGGGATCGCGTCTCTTCGTGGAGCGCAAGGTCTACGACGAAATGATCGCCATGATCATCGAACGAGCCCGTGCCCTGCGCGTCGATCTGCCCGACGCCCCCGGTGCGCAGCTTGGACCCAGCGCCAGCTTCTCCCAACGAGAGTACATCGAGAAGATGGTCGAAGGCGCGCGTAAAGAAGGAGCTGAAATCCTGATCGGAGGCGCCCGCCCCACCGAGCGGCATCTGGCAAAAGGTGCATTCTATCTGCCAACCATTGTGGCCGGCATCACCAACAAATCTCCCATCGCTCAGCAGGAGATTTTCGGCCCTGTGCTTTGTGCCATGCCATTCGACAACGAGGACGATCTTATTCAACAGGCGAATGACACCATGTTCGGCCTGGCGTCTGGCATCTGGACTGCGGATTACAAACGTGCCTGGCGCGTGGCCCGGTCGTTGGAAGCAGGCATGGTCTGGATCAACACTTATAAACAGTTCTCCACTGCAGCTCCGTTTGGCGGTTTCAAAGAAAGTGGACTCGGCCGCGAGAAGGGACTGCAGGGAATCAGAACCTATCAGCAGGTCAAGACGATGTTCTGGAGCATGTCCGATACTTTCGATGGCGGCTTCAGTATCGCGAAATAGTTTTCAAAGAAATAAGCGAACTAATAGAAGAGGAATTTGTATGCCGAAGAGCGAAGTACAATCCGCAGGCTTGAAGCAAGCCTCCAAGGGAGCCGCTTACATCGCGGACTTTCTTGTGCAACAGAAAGTCCCGTATCTGTTCGGAGTCTGCGGTCACGGCATTCTCGGATTGCTCGATGGATTATTCGATCGGCAGGAGGACATCAAGACCATCTCCGTGCACCACGAGGCGGTAGCCGGCTTCATGGCAGAGGCGTATTTTCGCATCACCCAAAAGCCAGTCGCCACCTATACCTCGTGCGGCCCCGGCTCGGCGAACCTTATCCTTGCCATCGCAGCCGCTTTCGCCGATTCCTCGGCGATGCTCAACATCACCGGCAACGTTCCCACCGGACAGTGGAACCGCGGGCCGTTTCAAGAGACCGGAAAATATTTTCAGGGAGATTTCGTCAACGTTCTCCGCCCCTACGTCAAGCGCAGCTTTCAACCAACCCGGGCTGACATGCTGCCGCTCGCACTACGCCAGGCTTTCGCGTTGATGACCAACGGTCGGCCGGGACCGGTCCACATCGATGTGCCCCTCAACGTATTTGTGGAGCCCGTCGAAGAGCATGTTTCGCAACCCGACAATCACTGGCCTCTTACGGAATGGTCGCGCCCTGCAGCCGACCCAGCATCGGTGGACGAAGCGATTCGGCTTCTTCAGCGTGCCGCGCGTCCTGTAATCGTCGTCGGACACGGAGTCGAGCTCAGCGGCGCTGAACCGGAACTGCTCATGCTCGCCGAGAAGCTGCGCATTCCAGTTGCGACGACTCCATTTGGAAAGGGCGTCTTCGATCCGCGCCACGCATTAAGCCTGGGACCAACTGGCCGCAACGGTTCCTACATGGCCAATGCAGCATGCCGCAACGCCGACGTGATCCTGGCTCTCGGTACGCGCTTCGATGATCGTGCGACCAGCGCATGGCTTCCCGGTTTCACCTATAACATCCCGCAGAGCAAACTGATTCACGTGGATATCGATCCCACCGAGATCGGCCGCAACTTCCGCCCCGAGATCGGGATTATCGCCGATGCAAAACTCTTCCTGCAGCAGCTTCTCGCTGCCCGCGGCGGCGACGCCGATAGCGGCCGCAGCGCCTGGCTCGAACGCATCGATGGATGGCGCAAGCGATGGGCAGCCGCTACCACCCCGCCTCGCACCTCCGACGCAGTTCCGATTCGTCCCGAGCGCGCCGTCGCCGAGTTGCGCAAGGCGGTCCCGGCCGATGGCATCGTCCTCGCCGATGTCGGCATTCATCACAACTGGCTCGTCGCCGAGTGGGAAGCATGGAAGACTCGTACCTTCCTCCAGACCTGGGGTTTTGCCTCCATGGGATTCGCCGTCGCTGGCGCTCTCGGCGCCAAACTCGCCGCACCCGATAAGCCGGTCGTCTCCCTGTGCGGAGACGGCGCTTTCATGATGAACGCCAGCGCCGTGCTCACCGCCGTTGAGTATGAGATTCCCGTCGTCTGGCTGGTTTGGAACAACTTCGGCTATTGCGCTATCCGCGATCAACAGCGCGGCTACTTCGGCAGCGATCGCGAGATTGCGACCAGCTTTACTGACGTCAACGGAAAACTTTACTCCGCCGATTACGCGATGATGGCCAAATCCATGGGTGCCGAAGGAGTAACCATCGAGAAGCCCGCTGATCTCGGCCCGCAACTCGAAGCGGCCATTGCTTCCGGACGGCCAACCGTTCTCGATGTCCGTATCGATCGCGAAATCCGCCCACTTGCAACCGGCAGTTGGGATCTTCCGCCGATCCCCCATCCCATGCCGAACTTTGGCTGGGGAGAAGACGAAGGATGAGGGGAAACCGGCAATCGTCGGTTCATGGTCTCGCTCCTATTGTCCGGCATTCCCCTCTCAACCTCTCGCAAAGCGAGGCATGAGGAGCAGTCCGGAACTCGTCGAGAGCCTATGACAACAGGACCGATCATGGACGTTGCAGCTTCGCCCGCGGACCAAGCCGCAATCGTCGAAGGCGGTTCCCTGTGGTCGGGGAAGCGCTTATTTATCGCCGCCCTGTTGTTTCTTAACCTCTTCATCAATTTCATGCACCGAATTAACTTATCGGTGGCCGCGCCCGCAATCGCTCGCGATTTCAGGTGGGATGCAGGCAAGATGGGTCTGCTTTTTTCTTCCTATCAATGGACCTATTGCCTTTTTCTTTTGCTGTGGGGATGGCTCGCCGATCGAGCCAGCACTCGCATGGTGAACGGATTATCGGTCGCCATCTGGTCGGTGGCTGGAATGCTCACCGGCGTAGCCGCAACTTTCGGAAGCATGCTTGCGACGCGGTTGGCACTGGGCGCCGGCGAAGCGGCTTCCTTCCCGACTTCTGGAAAAGTTATCCGCCAGTGGTTTCCCGCGAAAGAACGCGGGCTTGCTACCGCCATTTTCAATGCCGGAAGTTTCGCGGGCCCTGCATTCTCCGCGCCTCTCGTGGCATGGCTGCTGCTGAAAGAGGGATGGCGAGTCTCATTCATGATCACCGGCTCTCTGGGATTTGTCTGGGTGATTTTGTGGTTGAAATTCTTTCGCCCTCCCTCCGACTGCTCCTGGCTGCCGGAGGAAGAACGAAAATACATTCTTGCTCAAACAGATTCCCGGGCAAAAGTTACGCCGCCTAAGGGCACCCTGCTTCGCCTCATGGGCCGCAGGACGATGTGGGGACTGTTCCTTACTCAGGGCTGCTGCGCCTACACCATGCTGCTGTTTCTTTTTTGGCTGCCTTCCTATCTCGTGCAATCGCGCCACATGTCTTTAGTGAAAGCCAGCTGGTTTACTTCCATTCCCTATGTCGTGGCAGTGATCTTGGGATTGCTGATCGGAAAACTCAGTGATGCCGTTCTCACCCGCGAAGCCATCAGGCAAGGCAAGCGCCGCACGTTGCTGATTGTTTTCATCTTGTTGTCTTGCACGGTCCTATTGATCAACATGGTGGCGAACGAATTACTCTTGCTACTGCTGATTTCAATCTCGCTGGCATGCATCTCGAGCGCCCTCTCGTTGAACATTACCCTCACCAACGATTTGGTTTGGAACCCTGAAATGGTCGGCGTAGCGATGGGTTTCCTCATGCTGGGCGGAAACATCTTCGGATCTCTCGTGCCCATTGCCACGGGATACATCGTGAAATGGACCGGCTCTTTCGACCTTGCGTTTTATTTGGCGGGATTTTTGTTATTCGCCTCAGCCCTGATTTGTTTTACCATGACGCGCCAGCCGCTCAGCTTTGAAGAAAGCATATGAACAATCGCCCTGAACAACCCTGGTCTCTAAAAATGGTCGCTCCTCTGGAGCCGGGCATCGTGTGCATTGATTTCGACCGCATGCTCCAGTTTTATACAGAGGTTGTGGGACTCAAGTTTGCAACCGACGCGGAAGCGTCCCCGGAGATGAGCGCTGAGTTTGGAACCGGACCGCACGGCTTTAGGATCATTCGCCTGCAAACGCCGTACGGAGAAAGAATAAAGCTGATTCAACCCAAGCAAACTGTCCTCCAGCAGAATCCGGTCCCCGAATGGGTTTTTGAACGGCAGGGCATTACCTATATCACCTTTGTCATCGCTCAGGTCCAGGAAGTCGCGCTGCGGTTGAAAAAGTTTGGAGTCGAGGTGATGAGTAAAGATCCGGTCGAGATTCGCAAGGGCATCACCGCTATCTTTGCGAAAGATCCGGAAGGGAACTTCCTGGAATTCGTCGAATATGCGGATCTCGCATCTTATCGCCCCGACCTTTTTAAATGGCGTCAATTTTTCTAGGGCGGAACAAACTTACTTGGAATCCACGCGCAAACCGGAACCTTTTTTGAGGGATCGCTTTACCACTGAAAATGACCACTGAAAATTACACCGAACCATCTTCCGCCTCTCTTCCGCCGCCACCAACCGACTCCAGAGGCAAGCCGTTTTATGCCAGCTTGTGGTTCCAGGTGCTGGTGGCCATGGTGCTGGCAGTAGCGTTCGGCCATTTCAGTCCGACTCGCGCAATCGCCATGAAGCCTCTTGGGGACGCCTTCATCCGGCTGATCTCGATGGTGATCACGCTGGTTATTTTTTGCACCGTGGTTTCCGGCATCGCTGGCATGGAGGACATGCGCAAGGTTGGACGCGTCGGCGGCAAGGCGCTCTTGTATTTCGAAATTGTTTCCACGCTGGCACTGTTAGTCGGCCTGGTCGTGGGGAATCTGGTTCAGACGGGCCGGGGCTTCAACGCCAATCCCGCCACTCTCGACGCACATGAAGTTTCCGCCTACGCCGGTCAGGCCAAGGCCCAAAGTCTCACCGATTTCCTGATGCACATCATTCCCACCACTGTGGTGGATGCCTTCGCCAAAGGCGACATCCTCGAAGTTCTCTTCGTGGCTCTCCTGTTCGGGTTCGCGATGTCAGCCATGGGCCGGCGGTGCAAGCCGCTGTTGGATCTGATCGAGGCCTTGATGCAAGCCGTATTTCGAGTTGTGGGCATCGTGATGAAATTTGCTCCCATCGGCGCATTCGGGGCGATGGCTTTCACGGTGGGAAAATACGGCATCGCTTCGCTCGGTCCATTGGCTAAGCTGATTGGGACCTTTTATATAACCTGCATTCTTTTCGTTCTAATCGTGATGGGAGGAGTGGCCCGCGTTGCCGGATTCAACATCGTCAAATTGTTGGTCTATCTAAAAGAAGAAATCCTCGTAGTGCTGGCTACTAGTTCGTCGGAGACCGCGCTGCCCACCCTGATGGAAAAATTGGAAAGGCTGGGTTGCTCGAAATCGCTCGTCGGTCTTGTGGTGCCCACCGGATACACTTTCAACACCGACGGCACCAGCATCTATATGACCCTGGCCGCACTCTTTGTTGCGCAAGCCACGAACATTCACTTGAGCCTGACCCAACAACTCACAATTTTAGGTGTGGCAGTGCTTACCTCAAAGGGCGCGAGCGGCGTGCAGGGCGCGGCTTTTATCGCCCTGGTGGGAACGCTTATGGTAATTCCGGGCATCCCGGTTGCCGGCATGGCTCTGATTCTTGGCATCGACCGTTTCATGAGTATGTTCCGCGCGTTGGTTAATATGATCGGCAACGGAGTTGCCACACTCGTCGTGGCTCGTTGGGAGCACGAACTTGACCGCGAGACATTGCAGCGAAACCTGGCATGATCCGGCCGCATCGCGCATAAACAAAACGCGCATAAATAAACTGGCCGGCAGATCAATAAAGTGAGACCCACGTATGAATTCGAAAAAGACAATTTCCCGCCGCGCTCTTTTAACGCAAGCCGCACCAGCGCTCGCCACTGGTCTTGCAGCGATCTCCTCCGCCCGTTTTGCGCTTGCGCAAGAGCATGCGCCGAACCCCGCAAATAACAGAACTAACGAAAAAATCTGGAGCGGCGAATACTGGGCCAAGAAAGGCGAGCTCTCCCTCTATATCTTTCGCAAGCGGCTGGGCGCGCCAAAATCCGGCGAGCCAGCAAAACCGATTCTTTTTCTGGCGCACGGTTCTTCCGTCTCAGCCAGACCGACTTTCGATCTTACCGTCCCTGGTCATGACGATTACTCCGTCATGGATAAGTTCGCCGAGTACGGCTTCGATGTCTGGACCATGGACTTCGAAGGCTACGGCAAATCTTCGATAGGCCCCGGCAATTCCGACATCGCCTCCGGAGTAGAAGATTTAAAACTAGCTTCCGAAGTGATCATGCGCGAGACGCGGGAGACCCGCTTTCATATTTACGGAGAGTCCAGCGGTGCGCTGCGAGCCGGCGCCTTCGCAATGGCTGCGCCCGAACGCGTCGACCGTCTCGCCCTAGGCTCATTTACCTGGACGGGCCAAGGTTCCTCCACGCTCGCAAAGCGTTCCGAGAATCTCGACTTCTATCGCACCCACAACCGCCGTCCGCGCAATCGAGACATGGTTCGCAGCATTTTCACTCGTGACAAACCGGGAACCTCCGACCCCGCGGTTGCCGAAGCCATGGCGGATATGGAATTGAAGTTTGGCGACTCCGTTCCTACCGGAACCTATCTGGACATGACCACGCGCCTTCCACTCGTCGATCCCTTGAAGGTTCTGTCGCCGGTGCTGATCGTGCGCGGAGAATATGACGGCATCGCAACCGAAGAAGATCTACTCAACTTCTTCCGCAAGCTTCCCGTACAGGACCGCGAGTTCGTGATTCTGCCAGGCGCCTCCCACTCGATCGGGCTCGGCTTAAATCGCCAGCAATTCTGGCATGTCCTGAATTGCTTTCTAAACATGCCAAAACGCATGGATGTCCAAAAATAGAATCAGTAGCTACTTTCAAAGTCGTATGAGCCTCGACGACCAGTCTCACAAGCCCCGGGCTGAACCCGCTGGCGTCACACTGTTATCCCGAAAAAATCGCTCCCGATGCTCCCGGTCGCGGAACGCCTCGGTCCCTCCTCGTCGGGTAGTGGATAGTGCTCCCGCAAGATTTCCATAGGCCAGACAGCTTTCGACATCGGCGCCCTGAATATATTGCGAAATGAATCCCGCATCAAAACTGTCTCCTGCTCCCACAGCGTCGATTGGGTTCACTCTCACCGGAGAAGCCTCGAAGCGCTCGGTGCCTCTCCGCGCCATCGCCCCGGATGCCCCTCTCTTAACCACCACCAGCGGAACGATCTCAGCCAGCAGCCTGGCAGCCTCTTCCAAATCTTCCGCTCCCGTGATTCGAGAGGCCTCTCTCTCATTCGGCAGGAACACATCCACGTATCGCAGAGCCTCCCGCAATCCACCCTGCCATCGATCTTCCGGATCGTCGTTGGTATCCATCGATATCGTGAGCCCCGCCTCCTTCAATCTTCGCAAAACTTCCGGAACGCGCGCCTGTAGCGTGCTTTGCAGGTAAAACGACGACAAGTGAAAATGCCGCGATGACGCCAGATAATCGAAATCCAGATCCTCAAAGCCCACCCTGGAAATTGTCCCCAGGTAAGTAACGATGTTCCGCCAGGTATCACGCCCCAAAATCACCGACATCCCGGTCGCAGTTCCATCCGTCGATCGTTGCACGCGCGAGACATCTGCCCCCGATGCCGCCATTCGTTCCAGGGCAATCTGACCCATGGAATCATCCCCGACGCGCGAAATAAAACCTACCCGAGCGCCCAGCATTGCCAGGTTGTGCGCGACAATGGCGGAGGATCCCCCCAACGAAACCGTCATGTCGCTGGCCAGCAGTTCCCGCTCCGGCGGGAGTTCGGCTGGCAGCCCGTACAGAATCAAATCCAGATGCAACTCACCGGCGATCGTCACGTCGAATTGCGGCATGGTATGTATTCGATTATCTCCTCTTCTTTTATAACGTTAGCACCAGTTTTATAACGTCAGCACCAGATTATGGACCGCAAGTGTCGAACTTTCGACACTTGTCAAAGAAACCTCTCGACACATTCGACAACTCCGTCCGTTAGCGCACACTTGCCTCCCTGCAATCTGCTTTTCCGTTCAACCACTTCGACCTCGGATTCCCGCGACATCACTTTGGCACTTCTCATGCCTCTAGCTCCCACCAGATGAAAGCCTTGTGCGCCGGAAGCCCCCAGCCACGAGGGCGAATGAAAGGCGAGTGCGATGGCAACAGCCGCCAAATTCCGCATCGACGTAGCAATCCACGACCTCTTAATGAATTCCAACCAGCGCCCTCCCGCGCCGGCGCAAGCCATGGGCCTCGAACTTCCCGTGCCGATTTTTCCGCAATTCCCGGAGCGCCTCAGCGATCCCGGCCCCGAGTCCCCCCCAGAGAAGCGAAAATGGGGCCCGAAAGATGTCTTCCGCTATTCTCGCGGATGGCTCGGGCCCTACGTTCGCTCGCGAGTTCTTCCCGGAGAATTCCACCCCATTACTGCCTACCTTTTTGTCGAGTACAAATGCAATCTCGACTGCTGGTATTGCTGGTCTTATAACAATAAGGTCAAGGGCATGACCGAGGACGTGGCTCGCCGCTCGATTGACTGGCTCCACGACAACGGTTGCCGCGTGCTCGCGCTGATGGGTGGCGAGCCTCTCCTGCGGCCCGACTTCATTCACAAAGTGGTCTACTACGCCGCCAAGAAAGGCTTCTGGGTCTACATTGCCACCAACGGACGTTTGCTGCGCCCCGATGTTGCTGACCGCCTGGGCGACGCCGGCGTAGCAGTATTCAACTTCGCTCTGGACTCTTGGGATCTCCAGCCCAGCCTGCCTAAAGCTCTGGTTCCCTCGCAAGAAAATCTGGAACACATTCTACGAAAGCAGTATGCGCATCGCTATCTCGTCTTCTTCAACATCAACATTTGCCGCAACAACCTTCAGGACGTTAGAAAGCTCACCGAATACGCCCACGACCATCGCATCGCCACCGACTATCACATCAATGAAACTCCGATGCTCGAGCAGGACGACCACTTCAAGCATCTGTACGACAACCCGACTTACATTCGCCCGGAGGATTGGCGCGAGATCGATTCTCTCGTCGATTGGCTGGTGGAGAAAAATAAGGCCGGCTATCAGATGGTGAACTCCGTGCAACGCCTGCGTGAGATAAAAGCTTTCATCCGCATGTCTTCGGGACTCGATCTCAGGGAGTATGGCTGGAACGGCGACGGCACCAGGGGTAATGGGCACCAGGCCGAACTGCTCGCCTCCACGCCCGGCATTGTTCAGGAAGAAAATGGCGAGCTGCGTTTTGCCGAATGGAATTGCCGCGCCGGCCAGAACAATGTGATCATCCGCACCGACGGCACCGTCGCTCCGTGCTTCCCCATGTATGGAGCGACCTTCGACTGGGGCAACATCGACCAACCCGAATTCGATCAGGGTCAACTATCTGCCATGAAGTCAACCTGCCAGCAGCATTGTTTCTCAACTTTGAACCATAACTTGGCGTACTGCTACAACGACGCCCGAGTGATCAAGTGGTTATGGGCCAATGCCAGGAACAAATTTCAGGGCGGAGTGCGCAGCTTCGAGGATTGAACAGGGCAAAGAAAAGGAAAAGGGAAAGCGAAACGAAGGAAAATCCAATATGGAGTACAGAAAATATGTTCGCTCGGGCTTGTGCCGTAAAAGAATTTCTGATAAAAAAGCCGCAAGATCAGCCTCGCTTCGTCAGCGGAGGGGAATTTATAAATCCGCAGACAACTGCTTCTTGAGTTGTCTGCATCCCAACGCGATCATTTTGCTTAGTCCGGCGCCCACGGGACTTCTTCAATGTAGTTCCGCCGGTGTAATCCTTCGAACCTCCTAGCCCGATTTTGGAGTTCGGATGAAGTTCGCTAGAAAATCTGTGGTAACGCGGATGTCTTCACATCCCGCTCTCCGCTGCGCTGTGCCTTCTGTGAGCATCGCTCGCCGGTTGCCAAACCGGCGACTTCTTCACGTTCTCGCTCCCGTGTTTGGAGCCACCACTCTCAACATTCAACCCACTGCCGGAGGATCTTATGGCGACGAATTTCGTACAGATTGAAAATGATTCGGAAATCAAGCAGCGCCTCGAAGCAGAGCGCATGCGTCTTCGTAAAATCGCCGGCCTTGATCAGCCCGCGCACTTTCATCGTCCGATCGAGCGAGCCTTCACCGCGGAAGAGCGCAGCCGCGTCACGATCCTTTTCGGCGGCTTCACCTGGAAGCACGAGGATCTGATTCGCGCCGTATTCCAACGCTGTGGATATCGCTGCGAAAAGCTGCCCGTGCCCGATGTGCCCGCGTTCCAGAAGGGCAAGGAATACGGCAACAATGGCCAGTGCAATCCCACATATTTCACCGTGGGGAATCTGGTGCAGTATCTGCAGTTCCTCGAGAAGGAAGGCATTCCCCGCAAGGACATTCTCGACAACTATGTTTTCTTCACCGCTGGCTCCTGCGGTCCCTGCCGCTTCGGCATGTATGAGGCTGAGTATCGCTTCGCCCTGAAGAATGCCGGCTTCGACGGCTTCCGTGTCCTGCTGTTCAAAGACAGTGACGGAATCAAGGCCGCTTCGGGCGAGCCGGGATTGAAGTTCACCGTCGACTTCGGATTCGGCATGCTGAACGCCATGCACCTGGGCGATGTCTTCAATGACATGATCTATCAAATTCGTCCTTTCGAAAAGAAGAAGGGCGAGACGGATCGCGTCTTTCGTGAAACGGTGGATGGGCTCTGCGAAGATCTCAGGAATCGGGATTCGTTCGAAATCGAAGAACTGGCTCCAAACTGGGCCAAGCCAAAGTTCAAGAGCAACAAAATTCTACGAAACACTTTCAATGTCTTTGGCAAGATGAACGAGCATCTGCGTGGAAAAGATTATCTGTCCGCTCTGGCCGCCGCCCGAGAAAAGATGGACGCCATTGAAGTGGACCGCACGAAGGTGAAGCCGGTAGTCAAGATCACGGGCGAATTCTGGGCGCAGATCACCGAGGGCGACGGTAACTTCCATATGTTCGACTTTCTTGAGCGCGAAGGCGCACAGGTTCTGGTCGAGCCCATTGCTACCTGGGTCGCGTACCTGATGTATCAGGCAAAGGCGCATGCCAAAGCCAAGTGGCCCGCCAATCGTCCGCACCGAAATCCGGAATGGTGGGAATTAAAAAAGCATTTGGCCAATGACATGGGACTACGCAAGAAGTTGATCGGTCTGAGCATCGGCGAATGGATGTGGAACGGCCTGTATCACCGCACCATCAAAAACCTTGGCGGGATTACTCATCACCTCGTGCCGCAAACTGAGCTGGCTGAGATGGCTCATCCCTTCTACAACCAGTTTGCGCGTGGCGGAGAAGGGCATCTTGAAGTCGGAAAAAATGTCTACTATACCGTTCACCGTCTTTGCCACATGGTCTTGGCGCTGAAGCCGTTTGGCTGCATGCCTTCGTCGCAGTCCGATGGAGTTCAATCGGCTGTCATCAACAAATTCAAAGACATGATCTTCCTTCCCGTCGAAACCTCGGGCGAGGGCGAGGTCAACGCGCACAGCCGCGTGCAAATGGCTTTAGGCGAGGCCAAGGTAAAAGCCAAGACAGAGTTCGAACAATGCCTGAAGTCTACCGGCAAGAGTCTTGACGAAATTCGCGAGTATATCTTCGACCATCCCGAATTGAAGCGGCCGTTCTATCACGTGCCCCATCGCGACGGGATTGCGGGTACGGCCGCGCAGTTCATCCTGCATGTAAATGATCGCATGAACAAAGACAAAAGCGGCCGGCCCTGGCGCCGTGCACGCGTGCGGGGGATTGCGCTTCCCAACGCTGCTTAACCTATCCGGCCGGTAGCGCAACGTGTGGCGATGCCGGACGCTTATTTCTCGCAGGACCCTGATCGGAGAATTCAATGCACGACCATCTTGCACAAGATCCTAAGCCGCCTCAGCTGGTGAACATCGCCGCGGCGCCGTATCAAAAACCCCACGATCATCATACGAAATTCCTCGTGGGCCTCGACGTCGGTTCCACCACCGTAAAGGCCACCGTGGTTGACGCGGCGACGGACCAGATTCTCTGGCAGGACTATCAACGGCACGAGACGAAGCAACCGGAGAAGACTCTTGAATTTCTGCGCCGCATGGACGCCGAAGTCGGAATCAACCGGCACAACACGCGCATGTTCATGACTGGATCCGGCGGCGGCGGGATTGCCGAGCAGATTGGCGCAAAGTTTGTGCAGGAAGTTACAGCCGTGTCATTGGCGGTCGAGAAGCTCCATCCCGAAGTGTATTCGGTGATTGAGTTGGGCGGGCAAGATGCAAAGATCATCGTTTTCAAAGATGATGACGATACGGGACGCAAGAAGAAGATTCCTTCGATGAACGATAAGTGCGCCGGAGGCACTGGCGCGGTCATCGACAAAATCAACGCCAAGCTGAAGATTCCGGTAGCCGAGCTTGCTGTGCAGGGCTACCGCGGAATCAAGCTGCATAAAGTCGCCGGAAAGTGCGGCGTCTTCGCCGAAACCGATATCAACAGCCTGCAGAAAGTCGGCACGCCTCCGGATGAATTGATGGCTTCGCTTTTCGAAGCGATCGTGCTCCAAAATCTAAGTGTGCTGACTCGCGGCCATACGCTCCGGCCTCATGTTTTATTGCTGGGCGGGCCCAACAGCTTTATCAAAGGTATGCGCGAAGCGTGGCAGGCCAACATTCCCCGCATGTGGCAGGAGCGCAAAGTCGCTGTCCCGGACGGCGCTAAGCCTGAAGATCTAATCAAAGTTCCGAACAACGCGCAATACTTCGCGGCCCTCGGCGCGATCGAGTTCGGCAAGAGCGAAGACGATTGCGTCGGATGCTATCAGGGTTACGAAAAGCTGGTGTACTACATCGAGTTCGGCCGTCAAGAAGAGAAGGCGAAATCTGGCGCGAAAGGTTTAGTTTCGAAAGACGGAGAACTCGACGGCTTTAAAGAAGCATATCGCCGAAAGAAATTTACCCCGGCGACATTCCAGAAGGGCCAGACCGTTGGCGGTTTTATCGGCATCGACGGCGGATCGACTTCCACCAAGGCAGTTCTCCTGGATGATCGTGGAGACATCCTCTGCAAAGCGTACCAACTCTCCAATGGCAATCCGATCCAGGACACGATTGAGATGTTCGAAAACCTGCGCGGACAAGTCGAAGCGCAGAATGCCAAGCTCGAAGTGCTGGGAGTAGCCACCACCGGCTACGCCAAAGATATTTTGAAGGACGTCCTGCACGCGGACGTGGCACTGGTGGAAACCGTGGCTCACACTGAGTCCGCGCTAAAGTTCTATGAAGATCCGCACGTCATCGTCGACGTGGGCGGGCAGGATATCAAAATCATCATCCTGCACAATGGCCGCGTGAAAGATTTCAAACTGAACACGCAGTGCTCAGCGGGCAATGGATATTTTCTGCAATCCACTGCTGAAGGTTTTGGCCTCGGCGTCGAACAATATGCCGATCTGGCTTTCTCAGCGCAATCGATGCCCGTCTTCGGTTACGGCTGCGCCGTGTTCATGCAATCGGACATCGTCAACTTCCAGCGTCAAGGCTGGCGCGCAGAAGAAATCCTGGCGGGCCTCGCCGCCGTTCTGCCCAAGAATGTCTTCCTCTACGTCGCCAGCATTCCCAACCTCGCCGCCTTAGGCACACGCTTTGTGCTGCAGGGCGGAACCCAGAACAACATGGCGGTGGTGAAAGCCGAAGTGGATTTCATCCACAACAGCTTCCGCGCTGCTGGCAAGAAACCAGAGATCATCGTGCACGAATTCTGCGGTGAGTCCGGCGCGATCGGCGCTGCAGCGGAATCTCTGCGCCTGTGGCGCAACGGCCTGCAAACCACGTTTGTCGGTTTAGATGCCGTTCGAAAAATCCAGTACCGCACTACGCGCAACGAAAGTACGCGTTGCAATTTCTGCAAGAACAACTGCCTGCGCACCTTCATCGATATCAGAACTGCTCCGAAAGATGAGATGAGCATCATTCCCGTTCAGAAAGTCACCAAGGTTCCCTTGATGCATGGCGAACAACGGCTGATCATCGCAACCTGCGAGAAAGGCCTGGTCGAAGACGTCAACGACATGAAGGACATCAAGGCTGGCATCGACGAGATCAAAGACAAATATCCTAACTTCGTCGACTTTGCTGCCCATGAGGTCTTTCGTCCAATCAATGCGAAGAGCGTCGCCGACCCCATTCCAGCCACAACATTCTGGAACAAGTCCGGCAAGAACAAAGAGCGGATTTCGTTAATGGAGGCCCGCAAGAAACTTCGCGTCGGCATTCCCCGCGTGCTCAACATCTACACCTACGCGCCCCTCTTCAACGGATATCTCGAAAGCCTGGGCGTGCAGCCGGAGAACATTATTTATTCCGACTACACCAGTTCCGATCTTTACCGCGCCGGCGCCAGTCGTGGCGCCATCGATCCCTGCTTCCCCGCGAAGATTGGTATTTCGCACGTCTACAACCTCATTCAAGAGAAGCATCGCAAGAAGCCGCTGAATGTAATTTTCTTTCCCATGTACGACGTGCTCACTTCACCTCTCGTGAAGATCGTTGGAGCGAACGCCTGCCCGACCGTGACAGCGACGCCGGAAACCGTGAAGGCCGCGTTCACCAAAGAGAACGATGTCTTCGCCGAGCACAACGTGAAGTACCTTGATCCCGTTCTAAACTTTGCCGATCGCAAGCTCTTCGCTCACCAAATGTTGCAAGCATGGCAGCCACTTCTCGGCCTCTCGCAGGAAGAGAACGACCGCGCGATCGAGGTCGGCTACAAAGCGCTCGAAAATTACGAAAGCAGCATCCGCGGCCGCGCCCGCGAGGTTCTCGACCAACTTGAGCGCGAGGACCGCATCGGCATCGTCATGCTGGGCCGGCCCTACCATCACGATCCGGGCTTGAATCACGAGATCATGGAAGAGTTTCAGAAACTTGGTTACCCCATCTTCTCGCAGAACACGCTGCCCTTGGACGAAGACATGCTTGAACGGCTCTTCGGCGACGAGGTCCGCGCCGGCGTGATCACTCATCCGCTCGACATCACCGATGCATGGAAGAATTCCTACTCGTGCAGCACGAACCACAAAGTGTGGGCTGCAAAATTCACAGCGCGACATCCGAACCTGGTGGCGCTGGAGATTTCCAGTTTCAAGTGCGGACACGATGCGCCCATCTATGGCGTGATCGAAGGAATCATCGAGCAGTCCGGCACGCCCTATTTCTGCTTCAAGGATCTCGACGAGAACAAGCCCTCGGGCTCAATCAAGATCCGCGTTGAGACCATCGACTACTTCCTGCGGCGCTATCGCGAAGAAGTGATCCGCAAACGTAAAGCAGCCGACAACATCGAAGCGCAACTCGCGGCTATGGAAGCGGAGCTGCGGGGATCGACAGTCGCGCCACTTTCCATCGAGCCGCAGGTGCAACAGACGGAGGTGCAGGAGATGGCCGCGGACTGAGTGCGACTTGAATGATGTGGAGCGGGCGCCCTCGCCCACTTTTTTGCCGAAGAGAGGCGCTCGCAGATCCGTCTAAGTGTTCCGGCGGGAACATTGTAAAATCAAAAAAAAGTCTGGCGTAAGTTGCCCACGAAAGTAGACTTGACACGATTGCGACGAGCTTTTTTGCGAATTCAAAACAATCGGTCCAAAACAAGCGTTGGACTTTAGCACGCTGCTATTTCAGCTTGACTAATACCGCGACATCAAACCCCGAATAATATTTCTTCACATCTTTCGCTCCATACTTCTCGCGGAATTTATCGACCACAGACTTCACCGCCTTCGGGCCCGTTATCGGCACGGCTTGAAATTCCGCATTCACTCCTCGCGCATCAATGCCAATCGCAGGATTTACGACGAGATTCTTGTACCACTGCGTCTTCGATCCCGCTACTGGGAGCAGATAAAGCGTCTCGCCCTCCAGCACAAACCACACCGGCATCGAGATCTTCCACCCCGACTTCCTTCCAACCACACTGATCTTGATCTGCCGATAGCGCTCCAGTCGTTCTTTAAGCCCATCCTTTGCTCTCGCCATGGCAACCTCCTCCTCGCTCTATGGAAACGCGCCACTGCTTTCTACTTTATGAGAACACATCTTCTTGCGTATCGGTTTGCCGCGCGTATTAACGTGCCAATTTAGCCCCTAAGACCTGCACCGGTATCTGTCCGATTGGTTATAGCACCGAAGACTCTTGCTCTTAGCGGTTAATGGAGTATCCTTTCATCATGGCTGGAAAGTGGCTGGAGATCGCGCAGAAAATGGCCCAGGATGCCCGTGCTGGCCTGGCTATCGAAAAAAAGCGTTTGAACGAAATCGTTGACGAGCGGCAGCGAAAGCAGGTTCCGTCGTCAAGCCAGTCGTCCCGTTAAAGCGTCCGACGCTTACATTCTGTTGCTGGAGCGAACGGTTCCGGCAAGACAACCCTGACCCGCTGGAACTCAGGGCCGTTCCGAGAGATTCCGGTCCTCGATCCCGACACAATTGGGAACACGCTCCAGTCGACCCCAACGTCAGAACGCGCCGCCAGGCTGGGCTTCGACAATAAAACTCTGATGTTCTTTTTCACTTCACCCCCAACTGCCAAAACAAAAACTCATAAACATCCGTAAATTCCTCAATTTGCTTCGTCACCGGTTTCCCCGCGCCGTGCCCCGCCTTCGATTCAATCCTCAACAAGATCGGACGATCTTTACTCTTCCCGTTCGCAGCCGAACTCTGCATCAAGGCGGCCATCTTCTTTGCGTGCATGGGATCAACCCGAGTATCGAAATCCGCCGTCATAAATAAGACCGCCGGATATTCCGCCCCCGCCTTCACGTGGTGATACGGAGAATACGCATAGAGCCATTTGAACTGCTCAGGATTGTCGGCGCTGCCGTACTCTGGAATCCACAGCTTGGCAATCTGGAAATTCTGATAGCGCAGCATGTCGAGCAGTGGCACCTGACACACCACGGCGCGAAACAGGTCGGGACGCTGCGTAATCATCGCGCCCATCAGCAGGCCGCCATTCGATCCGCCCTGAATGGCCAGATGATTCTTGTCCGTATATCTCTCGGCGATCAAGTGTTCGGCGGCGGCGATCATGTCGTCAAAAACGTTCTGTTTTTTGTCGAGCATGCCGGCCCGGTGCCAGTCCTCGCCAAACTCGGCGCCGCCGCGCAGGTTGGCCACGGCATAAATTCCGCCATGCTCCATCCACAAATAAGCCGTGCGGCTGAACGCCGGAGTCACGCTGACGTTGAATCCGCCATAGGCCGTGAGCAGCGTAGGATTTTGCCCGTCATTCTTCAATCCTTTCTTGTGCACCACGAACATGGGAACGCGCGTGCCATCTTTTGAGTGATACCACTCTTGTTTAACTTCATACGCGGAGGAATCGATGGAAGGCGCATCGACCTTGGCCCAAAGCGCCGCCGCCGCGCCGCTTTCCAGGTCGTAACGGTAAATTGTGGGAGCGAAGGTAAAAGACTGGAAGCCGTAAAACACTTCGTCATGATTCCATTTGCCTGAAGATGCAAACACCGTTCCGATGGCGGGCAGGGGGAGATCCTTAAGTTTTGTTCCTGCGATGTCAAAAACCGTAAGTTGCGAACTGGCATTCTGCTCGTACTGCGCAAAGATCTTTCCGCCCCACACCCCCGCGCCCTGCAATACCGAGCCCGTCTGCGGGATGATTTCCTTCCAATCGTCGCGTTCGTAATTCCCGGCTTCGGTTACGAACATACGGTAGCGCGGAGCATCTTCATTGGTGACGATGTAAAGCCTTCCGTTGTAGACGGAGCCGCTATATAGAAAATTCTTGCCGGTGGTGATGCGGGTGGGCGGCGTGCCCTTCTTCAAATCCATCAGGAACAATTCGGACTTGGTCCAGCCTTGCGACACCGTGATCAGCAGCAGTTGGCCATCGTTGTCGAGGCTCACGCTCGGCCAGTCTTCTGGATCGCGCCCCTCACCAAAGATGAGTTGATCCTTCTCCGGATCGTCTCCAAGTTCGTGAAAGAACACGTGGCGGTTGTACATTTCCTGTCCCGGTTGCACGTCGCCGGGCTTGGGATATCGGGTGTAATAAAATCCGGAGTTGTCGGGCAACCAGGCAATGCTGGCAGCGCGCGTGCGCTCAATCGTGTCGGGCAGGGGATTGCCGGTTTTGGTTTCGATGATGTGCAGCGTGCTCATTTCGGAACCGCTTGGCGAAGTTCCGTACGCAAGATATTTTCCGTGCTCGGAAGGCTCGAACCAATCGAGAGCGATCGTGCCATCGGCCGCGAGTTGATTCGCGTCCACCAGCACACGGTCTTTTCCGTCCACGCCTTCGCGGACATAGAGCACCGGCTGATTTTGCATCCCTTCGCGCCGCGTATAGAAATAATATTTTCCGGCGATGTGCGGCACGCCAATGCTGCCAATGCTTAATAACTCAGTAAGCCGCTTATGGATCGCATCACGCCCCGGCAAGGGATCGAGCAGCGCCCGCGTATAAGACATTTCGTCGGCAACCCACTTCTGCGTGTCGGGACTATTCCCATCCTCCAGCCAGCGATAGGAATCGACGATTTTCGTCCCGTGAAAATCTTCCTTCAGCGGACGCGGCTCCGCCCGAGGCGGCCCGGAAGGCGGAGCAGGCTTGGCATCGTCCACCGCGAATGTCGCGGCCACCATCACAAACAGGAATGCAAAAATCCAAATCAAACGCCCACCTCCACCCATCCCCCACCTCAAAAATTAATCACTAGCCAGACTACCAAACCCCGCCGCCGTAGCTTTTAAATAGCCAAGCACACCATTTTCACACCTTGCGGCGGGATGTTATGATAGCTGCGTGAGCCGCAGTCAAGCGCGCTCCACCACACTCCTCAGTAGCTCAATGGCAGAGCATTCGGCTGTTAACCGAAGGGTTGTAGGTTCGAATCCTACCTGAGGAGCCATTCCTTTCACCGGCTTCCGCAGCTGTGCAATCACTTTTGCCGTCAGTTAAACCGGTAGGTTGAGTGGTTGCCTTTGATATGGTCACTGCGCATCAATCAGGTTTGCGACGGCGCGTTGCAAGCGAGCTTGGTGCGCCTTTGCCCGATCAGCATCTGCTGTAACTGTGGAAGCAGAAGCAGAAGGGTTGGATGCTGGCCCCTTAATTTCACCCTGCGGAGCTTTCGTGGCGGCGAGCGCCGCCGCGCATCGTTCGGCGAGGGCCTCGATCTCGACGCGGGCGGTTTCCGGGTGATATCCGATACGGTCGCCCGTCTGCATCGCCATCGTGACATCGTCCGGAACTGCCTTGGTTGTGGGATAGTCTGCCGAGAGCGTGTCGTAGGCTTCGCGGAGACGCCGCATGCGTCCGGCGAAACCGTCCAGCAGGTTGCGGGAAGCGAGCGAGCCCGGCGCTCGTCGCACCACGATCGTGGTCGCTTGGTGCACGTCGGCAGGGGCGACGGGCACGATAGTGGTCAGGGTGTTGCCCTCAAGGCGCCAGCCGGGTTGCTTTGTATCCAGTGTGAACTGCAGCGCTACTCCATTGGCCGTGACGGAGGCGGGTGGCCAGTCCGCTGGAAGGCGCACTTCGTATCCGCGCATCGGTTGCATCCCCGGATATCCGCCGCGAACCGGGGCGACGGTGACGGTGAGTTCGTCGCCGGATTGTGTGGCGTTAACGTCAGTCCACGCGGTGCCAACATTTCGCTGATAGTCCTCAGCGTGCCCGGAATCCTCATAGACCGTATAGTGCGAGGTTTGGCCGTCCGCCAGGGGAGCGATTGAGAGAATCAGGGGATCGATCGGGCGCTCGCCTGTGTAGAGCATCGGTGGCTGCATGGGGACGATCGAGCCCGCCTTAAGGAACACAGGCAGCTGGTCGATGGCGTAACTTCGATCAAGGTCGAGCGGGCCATGGAAGTGCTTGCCGCTTGACCACTCGATCCAATCGCCTGCGGGCAGCCAAAGGCGTTCGGTTGCAAGGCCGGTCGCTGCATCGACGGGATGGACGACGGGTGCGACGAGTAAGTTATCGCCGAACGTGTATTCGTTCTTCGCGGCGTAGGCTTCGGAAGCCTCAGGGAAGTCATAGTACAGAGGACGCAAGAAGGCGACTCCGGTGTCGAAGGTGCGCCGGGCCTCCGTATATAGGTACGGCTGCATCGCATAGCGAAGCTGGAAGCTGGCGCGCATGATGTCGCTATAAGGTTCGGGATAGGCCCAGATGCGCCGTTCGCTATTAACGTTCTTGGTTGTGTGCGTGCGCAGAATTGGGCTGAAAGTGCCGAACTGGATCCAGCGCGTATAGAGCTCTGGCTCGATGACGCCGGGCATGTGACCGCCGATATCGTGCGACCAATAAGCGTAGCCGACGTTGGCAGCGGTTGCGGTGAACCAAGGTTGGAAGGCCAGGGAATCCCAAGTGGAGATCGTGTCTCCCGAAAATCCGATCTGGTAACGGTGATTACCGAGGCCGCCCCAGCGATGAAAGAGGAGCGGGCGTTTGCCCTCGTGCTCCTGGTCGGTGAAGTGGATGTAATTGAGCCACCAGGTAGGATTGACTCCGGCAGCCTTGGTATTGTTTTCCTGCTGCCAGTCAAGCCACCAGAAGTCGACGCCTTGTGCTTCCAGTGGATGATGCAGCAGATCCAGATAGTTCTTCGCAAACTTGCGGTCGGTCAGGTCGAACGGAACATACTTCTGGGTCGCCGGATCGATGCCCATGTTGCGCGCGAACTGCGGGTAAGCGTCTTCCCAGGGCTGCACGCCGCTCGCGGGATGGAGATTGAGCGTCACCTTCAGACCTTCGTTGTGCAGCTCGGTCAAGAAGTCCTTGGGGTCAGGGAAGAGCGCGGGGTCCCATGAATAGCCGCTCCAGCCTTTGCGATGGCCGGAGGCATCGTCGATCTCGAAGTGCCGTCCAAAAGTCTTGTGCCAGTCCATATCGATCACGAAGACATCGAACGGAACACTGTTCTGATGAAAGCCGGTGACGAGGTCGTGCAGCTCCTGATCACTGTAGGCCCAATAGCGTGACCACCAGGCTCCGAATGCATAGCGCGGCGGCAGCGGGATGCGGCCGGCAACGCGTACGTAGTCGCCGAGAGCGCGTTTGTAGTCGTGACCGTAGCCGAAGAAGTAGAGATCCTGTCGCGTGCCCGAGGGGCGGGGCAACACCCACGGCTGGGCGGTTGCGTCGCCATGGCTGAAGTTGAAATCAGAAGAATCAAAAAGCGGAGCGGTGTCATTCACCAAAACCCATCCGTCCCGTGAAATCAGTCCCTCTCCGATGGGCTCTTTAAGGTGCTCGGCGCCCAGCGCCCCATCCAAGGTACGCGTCGTTCCCTGAAGATTGCCGGACGACGGCATTCCGGGGCGCCAGATCACGGCCTTGCCGTCCAGTTGGAGCGTAATTGCGAGATTGGCGGCCGTGAAGCCGGCGTCCTTACCGCTGGGCTTGTAAACCAGTTTCAGCTTGCCGGTATCGATAGTGACCGTCTTACCGGACAGTTTTTTCGTAAACTGCGGCACAGGCAATCTGCGATCCAGAAAAATAAACGAGGGGTGATCCTCGAACGTGTCATCCGCAGCCCACTCCATACGGATGAGCTCCGGCGTGAGCACGGTGAACCGGGCATGACCGGCCTTCACTACCGCAGCCGGATCGGCAACGGGTTTGGTTGTCCTGGCGGGACCCGCGTCGGCAACGCCCTCCGCGGGACTCTGCGCACATACCGGTGCACATAGAGGAAAGACAGCGAACAGGGTCAACACTGCAAGTAATGCATACCCCCGACGGGACACTACCTTCATCGCAAAAGTCTCCTTGTGGCTGACTGCGTTTTGAACTAACAAGCATCGGCGCGGATTGCTGTCCATTTCGATATTGATGGCGTTCTGCCTTGTACTGTTGGCTCCGCTCACGGCCTAACGGCAGGACAGCGGAGCGGGACTGCCGCACGCGTCGCTGTAAAACAACGTTCATATGATTTTAACCCTGCAGTAACCGTGTTTTTGTATAAGGGCCAATCAGTTCATTTTCTGTCCGAAGGATTGGTTTGCTCCCCCGCATTCTTGCCCTATCGCATTCTTGTCTTGCGCCGGAGCCAGTGCCACATCCGACGATCCCACGCACACTGCAAGGTAAGGAGCTAACGTCATGAAGCCAAAGCGTTTTCCCTTTAGTCCAAATTTCTTTGCTGTCATTACCTTTACCTTTAGCGTTAGTGTTTTGCTGGTCGGGTTTGGAACGCAGCCGCTGTTTGCGCAAATCGATCGCGCCGTGCTCGAAGGCACCGTAACCGATCCCTCAGGAAGAACGATCGCTGGAGCTGCAGTAAAAGTTCTGGCAGTGGACACCGGACTCAGTCAGGACCAGCCAACCAATGTCAACGGTTATTACCGTTTCCCTGGTCTGGCGGTCGGCCGTTACAAAGTGACCGTGAGCGAAACGGGTTTCAAGACTAAGACCATCGCCGACGTCATCGTACAAGTCGGCCAAACACGCACATTGGACATCGGGCTGGTCGTTGGCGCAATCACTGAAACGGTTGAGGTTAAGGCAACCGCCGCGCCTTCGGACCGGAGTTCCGCCGAGGCGTCCACGGTGATCACTACCAACCAGATCGAGAATCTTCCCAACAACGGCCGCGACTGGGCGAGCTTTACGCTGCTCGCCCCGTTTGCGCAGGATGACGGCGGCGGCGATCAGCGCACGATTCGCTTCGCCGGCCGCGCCCGGGACGACAACAACTTTCAGATTGATGGCGTCGATGCCGGCGGTATCCAGGAGCAAGCTCAAAAATCACAAACGCGCCTGCAGATTTCGCAAGACGCAGTCGAAGAATATCGGGTTAACAGCGCCTTGTATGACGCGGAATACGGCACCCAATCGGGCGGCCAGATCGATGTGGTCACCAAGTCCGGCACCAACGAATGGCACGGCTCCGCCTTCGGCTACTTGAGGAATTCAGTATTCGATGCGCGGAACTTCAATGACTTCAATGTTCTCGGACTTCCCGCTATCCCACCCTTCCGCTTCGGACAATACGGAATGTCACTCGGTGGTCCGGTCAAGAAGGACAAGCTATTCTTTTTTATAAACTACGAAGGCCTTCGCCAATACGGAGCGACGACGAATCAGCTCTTAGTACCTACTGCTGCGATCGCACAAGCAACTCTGCTTGGAGGAGACGTGAACCGAAATCCAGGTGGATCACCGCAGATGTGCTCCATCCTCCAGGCCTTCCCCTGGCGAGCATCCACGGGATCGATCGGAAACTGCAACCCTCTGCATGTCTATCCCGACAGCGCTTTTGCCGGGCCTGCCGTCAGCAATTTGCCTGACGCTGATTTGTTCACGACCCCTGCTCCAACCACCGTTCACGAAGACACTTGGCTCATCCGAATGGACTACAAGATCAATGAAAGGACACTGTTATACGGCAGCGCGCGCCGAGATATCAGCTTGGTAAGCGGCACCAACGGCAGCGGCTCTCTTCCGTACGATCTCACTCAGACGATCAATCATCCCGCCGGTTATTATGTTGCTCTTCAAAACACTTTTTCGCCTCAGGTCGTGAATGAAGTCAAGATTTTCGTAAACCGCGCACCATTCATCAATCCACAGGTGCCTCCGTTGCCCTATTCCGTCCAGACTAACGATTGGGTCTCGATCAACAACAACCAGGCGGATCACGAAGTAGGCACCACCTACGGCATCGTCGATAACTTAACCTTTGTGCATGGTCGCAATACCTTCAAGACGGGAATGGAGATTCGGCGGGTTCGATTGAATCAGGGTTTGACCGCGGGCAACACTCTCTCTTTCCAAGACGGCGCCAGCCCGCAGAATCCAGGATTCGAGAGCGCCGATCTTTACGGAATTTCCTACACGTCGACCTGGTGCTGCCACAAACTGCGGCGCACCTTCTACATGCCGTACTTCCAGGACGAGTGGAAGGTCACTCCTACTCTGACTCTGAACCTCGGATTGCGCTGGGAGTATTACGGCGTAGCGCACGAAGCAGACAATCGGACGACTGTCTTTGACCTCAATCAATTCCACGGAGTCTGCCTGGGATCGGGCTCCACGAATGGGCCGTTTCCGACTCCAATCAACACGCCTCCGTGCCCGAAGAATCCCGCGCTATATAACGCTAACTACAGGAACTTCGACCCCCGCGTCAGCTTTGCCTGGGCGCCGGGCATGTTTCATGGCAAGACTGTAATTCGGTCGGGCTTCGGAATTTATCACGGCGCGGCCCAGAACGACGACTTGAACGCGGGGCTCGAGAGCGACAGAGAAACCGCGTTCGTTCATCTTGATCCGACCGGTTCAGGCACGCCGCTGCTGCCTGTCTATCAGCAGACGAACCCGGACCTGAGTGGTTTGCAGAACAACCCTCTCGTTCCTTTTTCGGTTCTGCAGCAGCCTCGCGCCTTACAGCGCCAGGGGCGTCGCGATCTTTACGTCGAAACCTGGGGCTTGACGGTCGATCATGAGTTGCCGTCCAACTTTCTTGCTTCGGCGCAGTATCTTGGCTCGCGGGGCGTGCGCTTGTTCTCTCGCGGAGGAGTCAACTTTTGCATTACGAAACCGGATGCCAACGGGAATTGCACCCGCGCCCTGGATCAGTATTATCCCGGCGGCGACCCTTACGGTTCGATTGACTACAAATCTGACATTGGCTCCAGTACCTATAACGCTCTCATGCTTAGCCTGGAGCGTCGTTTTTCAAAAGGACTGTTGTTTCAAAGCCGTTACACCTGGGCGCACTCCATCAATGACGGCTCGGTGGGTGGCGGCGAATCGAACGGCCCGGAAAATGTGAACTGCCTACCCTGCGACAAGGGCCCCAGTATTTTCGATGTGCGCCACAACGTAACGGTAGATACCGTTTACGAACTGCCGTTTGGCCCGGGAAAGCCATATCTAAGTGGCGGCGGGCTGCTCGGTTGGATCATCGGCGGTTGGCAATTGAGCGGCATCGGTATTTGGCATACCGGTCATCCCCTCACGATCACCATGAATATTTCTCCAACCCAGTTGCCGGACGGGAATGATCAAACTACACAGAGGCCCGACCTTGTTCCCGGAGTTCCGGTGTTTCTGCCTGGAGGTGTGCAGGGCCACACGCTTCCCATCAATCCCGCAGCTTTCGCCCCGCCCCCGCTCGATCCCACCGGCGTCGCCGACGCCAGCGGGAATTGCATCAATTCCTGCGGCCTTGTCAGCCGATTTGGAAGCGCACCGAACGGGCTAATCCGCGCGCTCAACGTTTGGCAGATCGACCTGGCACTTGCCAAGGAAACCAAGCTCACAGAGCGCGTATCCATGAAATTCGGAGTGCAGGTATTCAATATTTTCAATCACGTTCAGTTCGGCGATCCAAATCCCAACAACTTGGCTTTCAATTACGTTCAGGCAACGAATAGTCAGGGAAACCCGATACCCAATGACTGGATACTTCAACCAGATGGGAGCCTTGGCCTGATCGATACCACTAACAATTTCAACAACAATAACGACAACGCCGCTTCTCCAAACACTGGTACTGGTTTGCCAAGACAGATACAGTTCATGCTTCGCTTCGAGTTCTAACTTGTGGCGCACGGAGGCATTTCGGATGCGTGTTAAAAGATCCAGGAGGTTACCTTGAGAAAAGTAGCAGCTGTTTCTCTGTTCGCATTTCTTGTGACATCGGCCCTGGCCGCAAACTATCAGATCACAAAGAAGATCCCGATTCCCGGCCAGGGGAGTTGGGACTACCTCAGCGTGGATGTCGAGGCCCGCCGTCTGTATGTTTCCCACAGCACTCAGGTGGAAGTGCTCGACCTCGATTCGGGCGCCATCGTTGGCAGCATTCCGAAAACACCGGGCGTGCATGGAATCGCCATCGCCCCAGAACTTGGGCGCGGATTTGTGAGTAACGGCCAGGCTTCGACGGTCACGATCTTCGACCTCAAGACGTTGAAGCCCATCGCCGATGTGCCCACCGGGCAGAAGCCCGATGCCATCATCTACGATCCCGCCACTTCCCGCGTTTTCGCTTTCAATGGAGGCAGCAACAGCGCGACCGCAATCGACGCCGCTACGGGAAAAGTTGCAGGCACGGTCGATTTGGGCGGCGGTCCCGAGTTCGCTGCGGCTGACGGTAGAGGCTTCGTCTTCGACAATCTGGAAGATGAAGGCCTGGTCGTCAAGATCAACTCTCGCGATCTCAAGGTGGAACAGCGGTGGCCGACCGCTCCCTGCAAAGCGCCTTCGAGCATGGCCATCGACCGCACCAACCGCCGTCTATTCCTCGGTTGCCGCAGCAAAGTGATGGCTGTCATGAACGCTGACACCGGTCAGGTGATCACTACGGTGCCGATCGGGGATCACGTCGACGCTTCCGCCTACGACGAAGAAACCAAGCTGATCTTCAACTCCAACGGCGAAGGCACCGTGACGGTCATCCGCCAGGACAGTCCCGACACCTACTCCGTGGTCGAAACGGTCAAGACTCTGCCGAAAGCCAAGACTATGGCGCTGGACCCCAAAACGCATCAACTGTTCCTGTCTGCGGCGGAAAACGGGCAGTTTGAAGTGTTGATCTTGGGAAAATAGCGTAGTCGCAGTTTGATTACACGCGGGCTGGATTGCTTGAAGAAGCGCAACCGGGAAGACCATTGGGTGTGCAGTAGGGGAGAAATTAAAAGCCCGGCCTGATCGGGGCCGGGCTTGCTTTTTGGGCTGTCAACAAATCCTAGGCAGCCGCGGATCTTTTGGAACGACCCTCCGTGGCAATCGGTTGAGCTACTTTGCGCACGAGGAAGGGTTGCAGGTTCGGCTCAGATCCGGCCCACTCCAAACTGATGATCGAGTGTCCGGGCTGGGTCGTAACGAAATAGCGTTCTCCGTTGGGGCTGGTTACTTCAAATTTGCCGGTCTCGCCCTGTAGAGCTTCGGCAACGTCATAAGTTGAAATGCTGTCATTCAATTTCATGGGGACTTCCTCCATTTCAGTTACAGATTATTGGTTGGATTGTCCCCTGCCCTAGGGAGGAGCGTTACTTCGATGATAGTACGCTAGCGGACAGAGTCAAGGCCGCACGCCGATTTTTTTCGTCGAAATTCATACTAGGGCTTTTACCCGAGGTTACTCCCACATCTCTGCTGCGTCCTATACTTCCTCGCTCTCCTTCAATCTTGCGATCACGCCAAAATCCTCCAGCGTGGTGGTGTCGCCCTTCACATCACCGCTGCTGGCGAGTTCGCGTAATAAGCGCCGCATAATTTTCCCGCTGCGGGTTTTCGGAAGAGTGTCGGTAAAACGGATGTCGTCTGGCTTCGCAAGCGCTCCAATTTCTTTCGCCACCCATTTCCGCAATTCTTCTTTCAACTCGTTGGTCGGCCTCCGTCCGTGCTCGAGCGTGACGAAAGCAGAAATTGCCTGTCCCTTCAATTCATCCGGACGCCCCACCACCGCCGCTTCCGCCACCGCCTCATGCGCCACCAGCGCCGACTCCACTTCCATCGTGCTTAGCCGATGTCCGCTCACGTTCAGCACATCGTCGACGCGCCCCATGATCCAGAAATATCCATCCTTATCTCTGCGCGCTCCGTCGCCGGTGAAATACATTCCCGGAATCTGCGACCAGTAATTCTTCACATAGCGATCGGGATCGCCATACACCGTTCGCAGCATTCCCGGCCACGGACGCTTGATCACCAGAAATCCTCCGGAACCCAGCGGCACTGGCTGCCCATCCATCGTCACGATGTCCGCCACTACCCCCGGAAACGGTCGCGTCGCCGATCCCGGTTTGGTCGCAATCGCCCCGGGAACCGGCGCAATCATGATGTGCCCTGTCTCCGTCTGCCACCAGGTATCCGTAATCGGACACCGGTTCCCGCCAATCACTTCTCGATACCACATCCACGCTTCAGGATTGATCGGTTCACCCACTGTGCCCAGCAATCGCAAGCTGCTCATGTCGTGCTTCTTCGGCCACTCGCTGCCCCACTTCACGAAAGTCCGGATCGCCGTCGGCGCCGTATAGAAAATATTTACTTTGTGCCGCTCAATGATCGACCAAAACCGGTCCGGCTCGGGATGATTCGGTGCTCCCTCATACATCAGGCTCGTCGCGCCATTCTGCAGCGGCCCATAAACAATGTAGCTGTGCCCCGTGACCCATCCAATATCGGCCGTGCACCAATATGTGTCTTCTTCTTTAAGGTCGAAGATCCACTTCGTCGTCAGATAAGTCCCAACCGAATACCCGCCAGTCGTGTGCACCACGCCCTTCGGTTTTCCCGTCGTCCCCGACGTATAAAGAATGTAGAGCGGATGCTCCGCATCCAGCGGCTCTGCCGGACACACGTCCGAAGCCTTCGCCATCAACTCATGCCACCAGTGATCCCGCCCCGCCTGCATGTTGATCTGGGTTCCAGTCCGCTTATATACGATGACGCTCTTCACGCTCGGACACGACTTCAACGCCTCCTCCACGGCAGGGAAGAGCTTCACCTCGGCTCCGCGGCGGTAACTTCCATCCTGCGTAATCACAGCCGTCGCCTGCGAATCGTGAATCCGGTCGATCAACGCGTTCGAAGAAAATCCCCCAAAGATCACCGTGTGCGGCGCGCCAATGCGCGCGCAAGCCAGCATGGCCACTGGCAACTCCGGCGTCATGCCCATATAGATCGCAACGCGATCGCCCTTTTTCACTCCCAGCGATTTCAAAACATTGGAAAATTTCTGCACTTCGCGATGCAGTTGCTGATACGTCAACGTCCGAACTTCCCCCGGCTCACTTTCCCAAATAATGGCGGCTTTATTCTTGCGCGCCGTCTGCACATGCCGGTCCAGGCAGTTATAGGAAAGGTTGATCTGCCCGCCCACAAACCACTTCGCCCACGGACAATTCCACTCGAGCACCTTGTCCCACTTTTTAAACCAGTACAGCTCGCTCGCAATTCCGCCCCAGAACTTATCCGGATCATCAATCGATTCCTTATATATCCGCTCGTACTCCGCGAGGCTCTTGATGTGCGCCTGCTTGCTGAATTCTGGCGGAGGCTCAAAGCTCCGCTGCTCCTGCAAAATCGAATCAATGCTGCTCGCCTGCAAATCATCTAACGCTTTTGTGGACATAAGAAAAAAGCCTCGTCAGGGAGGAATGATAGTCGCTGCGTGTGGGGACGGGCGGCTCGGCCCGTCCGCCGAGCGCAGCCTCGGCAGCCCTTGCCGCCTCGGACCCGCAAAGTCAAATCCGCCGCGGCTACCGCGACATTTTACTACTACCCGTCCAGGAACCGGCTGTGATCCAGATCACGTGGCAGCATGCATGTGTCAAATCGTCCAAAGAACCGGTAGCGCCGGCGCGCCACAGCATTGTAGACCGTGTCACGCAAGAACCCTGGCACGATCCGCAACAGAACCGCCGCCGCTCGCCACGGTAAATTAAATTGCCTGAGCACAAACCCCACCGCATCCGACCGCGCCAGCAACCGCTCCTCCGTACTCTCAAAATTCACCACCACATAAAGCGTATCCAACTGACTCGAGCTCACCCCATGCCGTTCCAAAATGCGTCGCGCCATCTCCCCCTGCAACCACGCAAACCGAAATACTCCTTCTCGATCGCGCCGCAAAACAAACTGGACAAAGTAATTGCAAAGTCCGCAAACTCCGTCATACAGCAAGATGGGATGGCCCATGGAAGCGAACCCTCGCCCCCCAGCATACATAGCTTTTTGCTCTGTCATCCTGAGCGGTCGAAGGACCCCGCCCCGAGTTCCTCGCTAACTCGTGAAGGAATTCGCACGATGCCCAATCATCGCAACGGCGGGTGGCCCACATCTGGGTGCCCCATTTCTCGCGTCCTTTGCGAGAAGTGGGCGAGCCACGATGGCCGTTCGCGTCACAAATCTTCCACCCTTAACCCTGTATGCTTCGCGATCCGCGCCAGCATCTTCGGACCGATCTCCACTCGATCATGAAATGCCCACACAAAATCCGCGTATCCCGCTCTCTGTATTGTGATGTGGGAAGAACCTTTGTGCGCTTTAGGAGACCAGCCGATGCGCAACAAAGCTCGATACACCCGGCTAGCTTTCGAACTCGGCCACTTACTCACGCCGTAGCGAAACTGATTGTCTTCTGTCCGATCTTCTCGGCTTCAATGCGATCCGCAATCACGCGCAGAGCGAGCGCCTCGACGGCCGCCTCCGCCTCGCCTTGGGTTGCGCCATAGGCCATGACTCCCGGAAGCTCGGAAATCTCGGCAATCCAGCGCCCATCTTCTTCTTGTTCAAACTCAATCTTAAAGTTCACTCCGCCTCCGCATGTGCTCGACTCCGCCACCTGCACCGATTCTAGTCCCCCATCCTATCTCCTAACCAAGTAAAAAGTGGCGTCCTCTCCATAATGGGGCCCCATCCCCCTTTTCCTTTCAACAACTTACCTCCACCCAATCCCGCAATCAACCGATAAACCCCGTTTTTCAGCCGTTCGTTGCGTTAATGATGCGCATCTCCTTCCCCTCCAATAACATCACTACAGACCATCACCCAGGGAAACGTGTACGAACTAGGTTCAATTCCAAGGGAGAACCAGAAGTTGTTGGGTTTTGTGGGCTAAAATCTCAGGCAAGCCACGGCAAATTCAGCCGGAGTTTCCTGAGACTAGGTCTTAATACCCAACACAAAGAGCTAGAAGCCAGCAGCTAGGAGCCTCTTAAGACATGCGCAAGCCGATTAAGTATGTAGAGAAAGCAGTCACCGTCGCCGCCAAAGGCGCTTGGGTGGTTTTCGATCGCTTGAATCAGATCAAGCAAAACCCTTCGCCCACCCCTAAGTGGTCCGACAAGCCTCTGCTCAAGTCCTACGAAAAATCCAAGCCCCCTCTCGGCTGGCCTCGCTCCACCGATTCTCTTTGCCCGAAGTGTGTGCCGGAAATCCGCCAGCAGATCCTCGACGGCAAACTGCCGCACGAAGTTCTGATGAACGAAAAAATCGGCGAGATCAAAGCCACCATCGTCGAGAGAGATGGGAAGATTTTGATGGTAAAAGACTGTCCCGTCCACGGCCACTTCGAAGACGTGATGTCGATCGACACCGATTTCTCCAAGCACCTCGAAGACGTTTTCCCCGGCCGCGACATCGCCGCGCACAACGACGAAAAGCTGCATCACCACGGTTCTTCGACGGTGAAGTATGGACGCGGCTCCGTCCTGACGATCGATCTGACCAATCGCTGCAACATGATGTGCGATCCCTGCTTCATGGACGCAAACCAGGTCGGCTTCGTCCACGAACTGCAATGGGAAGAAATCAAAACCATGCTCGACAACGCGATCACCATTAAGCCGCGTCGTCAGATGAGCGTGCAGTTCTCCGGCGGCGAGCCTACGTTGAGTCCATACTTCCTCGACGCCGTTCGCTACGCGCGCAAAGTTGGATACAACTCCGTGCAGGCCGCGACTAACGGAATCGAATTCGCAAAAAGTTTTGAATTCTGCCAGCAGGCAGTCGAAGCCGGCATGCGCTATGCGTATCTGCAATTCGACGGCATCGGCAACGCCGCCAACGCTCATCGCATGGTCGGCAACTTGTTCGACGTGAAATTGAAAGCGATCGAAAACCTGCACAAAGCCGGAGTAGAAATCGTTCCGGTCGTAACCATCGTCAACGGGATCAACAACGAGCAAGTCGGACGCATCATCAAGTTCGCGCTTGATAATCCGAAGACGATCAGCTTCCTGAGCTTCCAGCCCGTAAGCTTCACCGGCCGCGACGAAGCCGTCACCGACGACCGCCGCCAAGCCCAGCGCTACACGTTGTCTCACCTGGCGCACGACGTAAAAAATCAAACCGGATTAGGCGAACCGTCGCGCGACTGGTTCCCCATCAGCTTCATGGGCACCTTCAGCGATTGGGCCGACCTGATGCACGCCAACGACGTCAAAAACGACTGGGGCCAACTAAGTTGTGGTTGCCATCCGAATTGCGGAACGGGGATGGCGGTCATGATTGACAAGGAAACCAAGGAGGCGGTGCCGGTTACTGCTTTCCTGGCTGGCGATCAGCTTGCGAAAGATATCGCGAAAGTCAACGATGCGGCGCGCGGAAAGTTTCTCACCGTCGTGGGAATGGCGCTGTGTTTGATGAAGAATTACGATCCGTTTCAATCGCCGACGCATTTCAAGTTGATGGATCTGTTGCGGAAGTTTGACAAGAACTTTAACGCGACGGGAAAAAATTATGGGAAGGTTGGTCCGGACCGCAGCGTGGAAGATGTCATGAAGCGGCGGCAGGACCGGTGGAACTTCCTGTTTATTGCGGGAATGTGGTTCCAGGATCTTTTCAATTACGACTTCCGGCGGACGGAGCAGTGCATTATTCCTTACGCGACCCAAGAAGGCGAGATTTCATTCTGTGCCTACAACACGGGCGTTGGATGGCGGAACATTATCGAGAAGATGCACATGACGGCCACGCTCACCAAATGGTATGAGGAGCACGGACGGCACGAGATTTTTGCGGGCGGCAAGAAAGTGAAGATGGACGATGAGACTCATTCACTTTTGCTTCGCGAAAATATTCTGACCACCGAACTGCAGCACGACCTGGACAATCTGGGGATCGCGAAGAATGCTCGCGAAGAGAAGAAGCGGGCGCGAGACGCGAAAGCGGCTTCCGCTTCCCGGCTTCCGGCTTCCGGCGAGGAAGCGGTTCCGGTCGGGGCGGCACATCGTGGGCCGGCGAAGAACGATGAAGCTTACAACGCACGCATGGCTTCGCTTTATCGCGAAGTCGTGTTGAAAGAGAAACCCGCGGTGGCGGAAAACGGATTCATTCCGCTGGGCGCGCTGGGCAAGGCAAACGGGAACGGCAATGCAGTGCAGACTGCGAAGCCGGAAGTTCCTGAGCCAGTGGCAGGGGACTAGCTAAGCTCTTAGCTTGAAACAGCGGGCCGCCTGTGGGCGGCCCGTTTGCTTTGTATGCATCGCGGTCAAGTTCAAAAACAAGACCTCAGGGGCAAATCGAATCAGTAGCTCATGGAACTCTTGTTGCCGGGAATATCCTTCGAGGTCATGTCGAAGGTGAGCAGAAATCCGTTCGTACCCTTAAACTCGAAAGCATTTGGGCCTTCGCGATAGGTTTCAATTTCATTCGGCATCATGATGAAGCCGTCGTTGCGCGGCGTTCCCCAGTACGGAACGTTCTTAAGCACCGCAGGTTCATCGGTCAATCCCTGAAAACGTTTCAGCTTGACCTCGGCGGTCTTACCGCCATTCAGCGTCGCATGCGCCTGGTTGTTGTCAAAAGTCCAGGTGTCGATGTTGCCCTCGGCGGTCGCGAACGATTCCCACTTCACGGGAAAAACGTGACCCAAAATATCACCCAGCCCCTGGCGTTGCTCTGCGGTTGTAGCTTTGTCAAATGTGACCAACGCCCGCTCCATCTGACCCTGGGAGAAATCGCCACCCAGGTCGCCGGTGATCCAGAACTTGGCGCCGGCGAGGTTAGTAGCACCGTAGTGTCCCTGGTTGACTTTGTAGGCGTTATTGAATTTGCAGTAGTGTTCAGTTTTGCCGTTCTCGTAGTGCGCGGTCGGGTGCGAGTTGAAATAGCACATGCAGAAGTGGGTACAGCTGCAAGCTTCGATGGCGGTTGCATTGATCGCCCAGTCTGAGGACGGCGGAGAGGTGTGGCCCGCGGACACGCCAAGCAGGGCAATGACAATCAGCAATGGCACTCTGCGCATGAGAGTAACCTCCTTTTTCGTGCGGATTATCCATCGAAAAGCGCACTTTCGCAAGGGCAAATCGAAGCTCGAGTCGAGGCTCGAATGGAGCTTGAGCTTGTGAACGGCTGGAACAAACCCAGTTTCGTCTTCAGCTGGGTATCGAAATCAGATGGGATTACACTCAAAACCCGTCAGTGAGTGTAACCGCGATGTTACGACAACGGCCCACTCGACGCTTTTCCTCCTGTGAGTCCGCATCCGCCGTCAAGTGGCCGGTTATGGGATGATTACCAATCTGCGGCGTTGCACATCGCGTTGCCAAGCGTTCTCAATATCTGCGAGGGGAACACGTTCCGTTTCTATGCGAAGCTCCCCGCTGGCAGCATGGGCCATGACTTTTTGCAAGGCGTCGACGAGAACATTGCGAGGCGGAATCCCCGCAGTCCCAAGAATGGTCAGCGCCGTGCTACGCAGCACGGCGGCTGGAAGTGAAATAGTCGGCCCAGCGCTTTCCCCAACTTGAACGAAGCGAGTCTCGGTTGTGATGACGCCAAACTCTTTGCGTGTTATCGCAGCCAGAAATGCTTCTGCCGGGCTACCCCACACATAGTCAATCACGACTTGAAAGCCTGCCTGACCAGCCTCCCGCACAAAAGCCTCGCCGAGTTCCTCCGCTGATGCATCGAGGCAAATGATGGCGTCAGCACCAAGCAGATGCAATGTGCTCAATGCTTGTTGGTTGCGTCCGGCAGCGACAACGCGACCCGCACCAAGAAGTTTTGCTACCTTTACAGCCAGCTTACCCGTCACTCCGGTCGCACCGAGAATGAGTACATTTTCACCGGGCACCAGCTTGGCGCGAAAGGCCAGTGTGAGCCAAGCGGAGACGCCGGGATTGGGCAGGGCAGCAGCGGTCTCGTCATCTACTTCTTGAGGGACCGGAAACGAGAATGCCCGGCGCACGACCGTGCGTTGTGCCATCGCACCGTAAGGGGCTCGGGCTCCACCGAAGAACACCCTTTGCCCATCGCTGAGATGCCCAACTCCATCTGAGCCGCAGACGAGGGGGAAGTCGTGCGGGCTGGCATAGTGTGAGCCGCCAGCTAGTTGTTTGTCGACAGGTTTCAGCGAGGCGGCGTGAACATGCACAATCACTTCGTCGTCACCAGCGCTTGGCTCGGGGAACTGTTCACACCGGGGTGGTTTTCCGAGAGCGTGCAGAACAGCAGCATCCATAGTGGCTTCCTCGCGACCGAAGGCCTGTAGAAAACTTCCCCCGCGCCGTTCGGGCCTACCGATTGTGCCTCAACATTTTACGCGAAGCCACGTTGACTAGCATGAATTGACTTCTTAATCACAGGTCACTAGATTGTAAGTGGATCCACATCGTTCTCTCCGCTTTTCTGCAATGAATGTTAAAGAAGCGCTCGACGGACTATCGTGTCTGAGTGTCGCGACTATCCGCCTTGCACTCCGACGTCCTTCGGAACTAAGGCGATACGTTACGCACTCTCTGAGGAAGTATGACGAACTCGCCGGGAATGGACTGCCGTGTCGCGGACCGGTGACTCCGACGGAAGACATCACGGTAACCATTCCCGCCCACCACTCGGGGGGTGGGATGAGTTTTGATGAACTTGTGATGCTAGCGCGTGCAACCAGAGTCTTGAGGCCAAAAACGATTTTTGAGATGGGAACCTATAACGGCCTCACCACTGCGGTTTTCGAGCTCAATTCCGAGCCAAATTCTCGAATCCTGACGTTGGACCTTCCTCCCGCAGAGTCCGAAAATCGGCCCGCGTTGGCCAGCGACCAAGAACTGGTAGCAAGCCGACGACTATTGTCGATTCCGCGAGCACTTGGGTTATCGCGCTACACGCAACTTATGTGCGACTCGATGCGTTTTGATCCGTCGCCTTATGCGGATTCGGTGGATCTTGGGCTCATTGACGCTGCCCATGATCTCGATCACGTTCAGAATGACACTCGCAAGATGGCGAGAATGATGTCTGAAAGCGGCATCATATTCTGGCATGACTACGGAGGCAAAGGTGCACTTAGACCCTTGGCGTCGTATCTTGAAGGCCTTGCGAAACGATGCCCGCTTTACCGCATTCCTGGGACTACCTTGGCTTGGGGCTCTGCCCGGGAACTCAAGAGTGAACTGCAGGAGGTAACGAGCTAGACATCACACGGCCGCTCCCGCTAGTTGGTTGAGATGGTGAAGTTGACGGTAATCTTGGCTTGGGTCTCAACGGGTTCGTTGTCCTGCAAATGGGGGCGGAAGTGCCACTGGCGAACGGCGTCCTCGGCGGCGGAGGCGAGAATCTGCGGGCCGCTCATCACGCGAAGATTCTGAATGATTCCATCTTTTCCAATCAGCGCCAGCAAAATTACCGATCCCTGCACCTTCATCTGGCGGGCGAGCAAGGGATAGTTCGGTCTCACGGGGTGGGCCACGATCTCGGATGCGTCAGCGGACATTTGTACATGCTCGGCGGCGTTGCTGGTGACGCTGGCGGCGGTCTGGGTATCGGCGGGCGCTTCGGTAACGGGCTGCGGCGACGTGCCGGGCTGCAAGTCGACTCTCACGGAGCTGCTGCCGGGGCGCACGGTGCGGTGAGTATCGCCGGCGACCACTTCTACTTCGAGCGGGGGCAGCACGGTGCGGGCAGTGGTTGCGGCCGCAGGAGCAGTGGGAGTTGGCGGAGCGGGGGACTTGCCTTGGGCAGCGGTTTGATGTTTTGGCTTTGTAACAGCGGCCGTCTTCGACGCCGCGGAACTAGATTGTAACGAAGCAGATTGGGGCGAGCCGGATTGTGAGGGGATCTGGGTGCCCGGAGAATTCTCGGCTTGTTGTTCGGACTCCGCGTCCGGCGTATCGGGAAACCAGAAGTCGCGCTCATGCCAAAGCGCGATGCTTAGAGCAACCAGCAGCAGGCCGAGCGATCCCAGCATTAACTTCCGCTGTTTGGATTCATGAACGGCGTGGGCGCGTGGCTCCGCGAGCAAAGGATGATCCGCGTTGGATGCGAGGGTATTTATTTCAATGTTTGACATTCTGGGAAACCGGGCCGCCTGGGGGTTGGCGCTTGCGCTAGTATGCCCTGAAATTGCTGCAAAGGCCAGCAAAAGATGCAGTCGGCACACTTTTAGTGCCGGCTCGATACTGAGAAGCTGTCGAGCTGCGCTCGCCTGGACATCCGGGGCGGTGCCGTCGCAATGCAATTTCATCGCCGACGCCCGTGGCGGTGGTGATGCAGTTCATGGCGTAACTATCCCTCTAAGGCTTTTACATCCGCTGTTCCAAAGATAAACGTAGCCTTTGGGGGTGAAGAAGATAGTAGTTTCGTTAAGCTTTCTGGGGTGCCAGGTCCAGGAAGATATTTCTTGGTCGACATAGCGTTCATTGGGTTCGCCGATTGCGAGCAACACCTCTGCTTCGCTCATCCCATCGGTGACGCATTGGTTTGCGATAGCCTTGACGATGAGGTTGTTCCACGCTTGCGCGGGAGTGGCGTTGCGGATGGTGTCTGTCTCCTCCTCGCCGGGTGTCCCTGGGGAGTTCGAGTTGACGGGCTCGACAGCAGAACCAAGTCCGCCGAGGATCGGGAAGGCTACTCCGATCATTGCCGAAATAATGAGCAGGGAAAGAACGACTTTGGCGGTTGTCGAGAACAGATTGTTCGCTCTAAAAGACTTCCACATTTTTGGGCGGTCCCAGCACCGCCATACTGCGGCCTATTCCACAACGCGGGTTGCTGCGCTGTCCTTATCATAAGATCGTACCCAGGATCGTGCGATATAAGGTCGAGGAGAAAACGCTTGGCCACTGCAGGCTTTTCCTTTTACGGGAACCAGTCTCTAATTGGTTTCGGGAGACTTACTGATGTCGAATTTGCGTTGGCGCTATGATTCTCGAACTGGTTGGCCGGCGAAACTTTGGGAGAGGTTGTGAATCCCATTGTGTAGTTTGCGCGCGTGTTTTTGGCGGATAACTTTCTACAACAGGGCCATGAAGGCTGATGCACGAAGTGACGCATGAAAAATGATAATAGCGATCGCAAGATGGATGAAAAGAAATTCAGGCAGGTCAACCGGCGAGAACTGCTGAAGCTAACGCCGGTGCTGGCGTTGGGAGCGTTCGCGATTCCTGCGCTGCAGGAGAGGTTGCTGAAGACGGGGCTGGGATTCAGCGACTGGGCTTCGGCGCGGCTGTTTCGGAGGGGGCACTTAGCGACCACGTTTGACGATGCGGAGGTTGCGCCGTTCGACAAGTTTCCTATCAATGGATATGACGTGGACGATCCGGGAGTGGATCTTGAGAACTGGACGTTGACGGTTGGAGGCGAGGTGCAAAAGCCGGGGGAATATAAGTTGTCGCAGGTGCAGGCGCTGCCGCTGGTGCGGCAGAACACGCGGCATATCTGTGTAGAGGGGTGGGATGTGATTGGAAGATTCGGGGGAGCGCGGCTTTCGGATTTTTTTAAGCTGGTCGGCGCGGACACGACGGCGCGATTTATTACCGTGAAGTGCGCCGACGATTATTACGAGTCGCTGGATATGGCGACGGCGCTGCATCCGCAGACTTTGCTTTGTTATGAGATGTACGATCAGCCGCTGACGCGGGCGCATGGAGCGCCGCTGCGGCTGCAGATTCCGACGAAGGTAGGTTACAAGCAGGCGAAGTATTTGACCGAGTTGAAGGTGACGAACGTGCTCGACAAAGTTGGGTATTGGGAAGACCAGGGATATTCGTGGTTTTACGGATTGTAGCGCCGGCGTCTCGCCGGCCAGCCGGCTGAGGGGCTCCCAAGAGGATTAGGGTATTCGATGAGTGCTGGGGCAAGGACGCCCCCGCGACGGCCGCCGGGGACGACGACGGCACTTTTCGCGGTTACGTTTAGCTGGAGGTTGCAATGAGTGATGCGGTTATAGAGATCATCAGACCCGCGAAGAAGAAAATCGACGGCGAAGAAGAAGCGCCAGTAGTGGTTGCGCGGGCAGTTTATGAACATCCTTTTATTGTGCGGCTGTGCCATTGGGTGAATAGTGTCGCGCTGTTTGTGATGGTGGGGAGCGGGCTGCAGATCTTTCGGGCGTTCCCAAGTTTTGGGGCGAAGATTCCGCAGAAGGATTTGCTGCATTGGCCGCGAGCATTCGCGATTGGGGGGTGGTTGGGTGGGGCATTTCAGTGGCATCTGACGTTCATGTGGATCTACATGGGAACGGGAGTCCTCTACCTCGGCTACCAGATTTTCAGCGGGAACTACCGGCAAGTGCTATTCATGCCGCGGGATATTCCTGGCGTGTGGCCGATGGTGAAACATTATTTCTTCTTCGGTGAGAAGCCGCTGGCGCGCGTGGCTTATAACCCGCTGCAGAAGCATGCTTACACGACCGCGATTATCTTAGGCGCGCTTTCCGTGCTGACGGGGCTTGCAGTGTGGAAGCCGGTACAGTTTTCCTGGCTGGCATGGATGATGGGCGGATTTCACTGGGCGCGCATCTGGCACTTCGGGGTGATGTGGGCGATTTTACTTTTTGTGCTGGGGCATCTGGTGATGGTGGTTTTGCATGGCTGGAATAATTTTATGTCGATGCTGACGGGGTGGAAGAAAGATCCGGAGTATTGACGGGACGTTCTTGGTGATATCTGAAAGCGAGGTTTCGTCAGGATGCAGTGGCGGCTAGGAGAAGACTCGCTGTGGACACCAGATGCGACCACCGGGGCTGAAGCCCGCGTGATACGACGCTTTACGCGGCGCTGAAGCGCCGCTCTTCCACGGTACTTCTCTCTGGGACTTCTCCCTGGTGCTTCTCCCTGGGACTTCTCCATCGTATTTCACGGGTTCCAGGTTTAACGCGCGCGATTTGAGGAATGCAACCTCGATGTCGGAACCAGAGATGGTCTTGAACAATCCGGTACAGAGCGCCACGCGCGAGCAGGAGCTCATCCAAAGCGTGCAGCGCGGCCAGTCCGAATTGTTTTATGAGCTGGTGCGGCCGTATGAACGGCGGGTTTATGCTGCGGCGCTGGCGATTTTGCGCAATGAACACGACGCGGAGGACGCAGCGCAGGAGGCGATGCTGAAGGCGTTTGCGAATATCCGGCAATTTCGCGCAGAGGCGCGGTTCAGTACGTGGCTGATTCAGATCACAGTGAATGAGGCCCTGATGCGCCGGCGAAGGGAGCGGACCGTGCCTATGGAAGGATTGGATGACAGGCGCGACGAAGAAGCGGAATATGCGCCGCGGGATTTTGCCGACTGGCGCGAGATTCCGTCCGAAGCGCTCGAACGAAAAGAAGTGCGGCAGCGTCTGGCGGAGGCGCTGGGCACGCTTGATCGAAAGTATCGCGAAGTATTCGTGCTGCGCGATATGGAACATTTGAATATTCAGGAGACGGCCGAGGCACTGGGAATCACGGTGGCTTCGGTGAAGACGCGGCTGTTGCGGGCGCGGCTGATGCTGCGCGATCTGCTGGCTGCCGGATGGGAACAGGGCTGGTTCAGCCGGTTGCCGTTCGAGAAGGGAACCAAGCCATGGTAGTGAACATACCGAATTGCGAACAAGTCTGGCGGGAGATTTCGAATTACGTGGATGGGGACGTGGACGCGGCGCTGCGTGCGTCGATGGACAACCATTTCCGGGCGTGCCCGAAGTGTGCGTCGGTACTGGCGGGAACGAAGAATGTAGTTGCGCTGTATGGCGATGAGCGGATGTTGGACGTGCCGGCTGGTTTCGGCCGCAGATTAGAGAAGCGGCTGGCGAAGAAAGCGGCGGTGAAGGGAAGAGGATGGGCGGGTTGGACCGCGTGGGTGATTCCGGTGGCGGCGATGGCGTTGATCGCGGGGACTCTGATGCTGACGAGTTCGTCGAGGAGCCCACTCAAATCGCAACATGCGGAACCGGCGAAGGATATTCCTCCGGAGATGGTGGTGGTGGTTTCGTCTGGGGCGAAGCTGTTTCATGTGCCAGGGTGTGAGTTCATTCACGATAAGGCTTCCGAGCGGACGCTAACAGCGAAGGAGGCGATGCAGGAGGGGTATGTGCCGTGTCCGAGGTGCTTGCGGCAGTATTTGAAGACGGGGTTGACGCGTGAAAGTGAGGGCGATCATGCGGCGGAAGCGGAGGATGAGCGGGGGGAAGTATTGCGGACGGCGGGGCAGTAGAAGTTCGAGGATCTAGATGAGCGCGTACTAAAAAGCGTTGTCATCCCGAGCAAAGCGAGGGGCCATGGTGTCCACTTGCGGCATAGGCGCTGCCGGCAAACACCAAGGTCCCTCGCTTCGCTCGGATGACAATCGTAAAGGAATGCGGCTTTGAACGGCTAGTTCTGCTTCATCTGATCGTTTTTCATGCTGTCGTCTTTTTTCATGTCATCGTGCTTCATGTTGTCGTCTTTCTTCATCGCGTCTTTCTTCGCGGTCTTGGACTTCTTGGTTTTTTTGGCGTCGTCTTTCTTCATGGAATCGTTTTTCATCGAGTCGTCTTTTTTCATGGTGTCTTGCTGGGTGCTGTCTTGTTTCATGGAATCCTGCTTCATGGAATCCTGGGCGAAGGCGGAGATCGAGGCCATTAGAATGCAAGCGAGCGTGAAACTGCCGAAAATCTTCTTCATAGTTTCTCCTTGGAGAAAAATCTCGATTTAGGTGTCCCGGCAGGTTTTACCTGCAGGCTGAGATTAGGATGAGCGGGGAAGAGGAAAGTTACACGCGAGATCAAGGGTTTAACTATCGAAGTACTTAGGGTAGCCTCCGGGCAGGAGAAGCAAGATGTGCTTCCTCTTTCAGCGCAGGAGCGCCGATAACGAAGATCTCAGTCTCCAGGTCGAGGCGATAAATCGAGCTCAGCAACCTATGGGTAAATTTTGACTCTCTTGCAGAGAGAGTTGCTACCCGAACGGGTCTAATGCCTCTACGCAACAACCTGCACATTGACAGCCGCGAAACAGCACATCACAATGGCGTGCCGGGTGGTCTCGTGGAGTACCTCTGATTGGTCTCGCGGTACCGAAGGGGGAAAGAACCGACTGGTGACCCAATTTCTAACAGAGTTACCAGTAGAAAGAACGATCCAAATAAAAGCTCAGGAGACAAAAATGAAACATCGAATTTTGCTGTCTCTCGGCTTGCTCCTGATTCTGGGTACGACAGTTCCAGCATCGGCGCATGTTACCGAGCACTGTACAGTTGGGTTCTTCAAGAACCATTCGCAGTTCCTTAACAGCGGCACATGCAGCAAAACTGTGTTTGATCCGACAACGCTGGTCAGCGCGTTATTTCCAGATGTCGATTCGTGTGTCGGATCGTTAACGATTCTGGGGCTGCTCGAGAGCCCTACTTCGGTTTGCGGTTCGGGCAGCACATTTGCCGGCGCCGAAGTTATTCTTCTGCGGCAGGCCATTGCACGCCTGGGAAACGCCGCAAACTCCAACCCGCCATCCTGTGACGCGGTTTACGGGACAATCAACAAAACAAACGCCACCATCGATGATGCAATTGCGACGGACAATCGAAATGAATTGACCGTCCTTGGCCAGTTCCTCGATTCTCTAAATCAAGGGGATTGCACCCTGCAGTAACCAGAACTCACAAGGTCTGTGGTAGCAGGAACGCGCACGCTCGCTACCACAGCTTTGCCTTCCTGCTAGTGCGCCGATGTCACGCCATTCCCTCAGTAGTTCACACTCCGAGTTTGTAAGACAGGTTCTGGGCAAGACTGAGGTTCGGAGACCTTCTTTTTTCGCAGCGTCAACTTTTTTCGCAACCTCAACGGCTGACGACGGCGTTCAGTTCCGCGACTTGAGCGTAGGGAGTCAACAGATGAGGTGGTCGCGGGAGATCTTCAAACCGTTCAAGTTACCAAGCGCGGTGACCGCGATGGATTCGGTTTTGAAGAATTCCTGGGCCAGGGTTTGCAGGTCCTCCGCGGTAACTGCTTCGATTTTTTCGATCAGTTCGTCCAGGTCTTGGAAGTGATCGAAGTACATTTCCTGCCGGGCCAGGTTTGACATGCGCGCGGTGCTCGATTCGAGCGAGAGCATTAGGCTGCCTTTAAGTTGATCTTTGGAGCGGCGCAGTTCTTCTTCCGGCACGCGCGTGTTTTTCAGGTCACGAAATTCGTTGACCACCGAGCGCACAACTTTCGCAGCTGACGCGAGCGAGGTGCCGGCGTAGACGGCCATGCATCCGGTATCGCGGTAGGGATTGAGGTCGCTGTAAATCGAATAGGCCAAACCCTGCCGCTCGCGGATATTCTGAAAGAGGCGGGAGCTCATGCCTCCTCCAAGCAGGGTGTTCAGAATGTAGCCGGCGTGGCGCTTTTCGTGCGCGATCGGGTAAGCGGGAACCCCGATACAGAGCTGCACTTGCTCGAGAGCTTTTTTGTTGCGCAACACGATGCGGGGAACGATTTTCGGCTCAGCGGAGTGGAAGCCGTTCTTCGCAGGCTTCAGGTGTTCGAAGTGCTTCACGACGAGATCGACGAACTGGTCGTGGTCGAGATGTCCCGCAGCGGCTACGATAATATTGCCCGGGGCAAAGCGGTGCGAATAGGTGTCGAGGACGGCTTCGCGCTCGAATTTCTTGACCGTCTCTTTTGTACCCAGGATCGGCTTGCCGAGAGGATGATCTTTCCAGAAGTTCTGGGTGAAGATTTCGTGGACGAGGTAATCGGGATTGTCTTCGTCCATTTTAATTTCCTCGAGGATAACGCCGCGCTCGCGGGCGATGTCCTCAGGCGTGAACGTGGGATGCAGAACCAGGTCGGTGAGAATTTCAAGGGCGACGGGAACGTTTTCGTCGAGCACCTTGACGTTGAAGCAGATACATTCTTTGGAGGTGAAGGCGTCCATGTTGCCGCCGATGGAATCGACCTGGCGGGCGATCTCCTCGGCCGTGCGGTGCTTGGTGCCTTTGAAGACCATATGTTCGATAAAATGGGAGATGCCATTGGCTTGCGGCGTCTCGTCGCGCGAGCCGGTCTCAAGCCAGATGCCGATCGAGGCAGAGCGGATGTGCTCCATCTGCTCGGTGATCACGGTGAGGCCGTGGGGCAAGACCTGACGGCGAATATTGCGAACTTCTTTTACCATGTAAGTGTTAGGTTTTCCTTGAGTCGAATCCCTGAGGCGGATTCCTCTATTTGATGCGGAATCTGGCCAGAGGACGTAACGTACTATTCTTACACATTCCAAGGGTTGCGGCAGCGCGGCAATTACCAATGTAGAATCATATAGTTACGTGGAATTCATTAATTATTAAATTATGGGTACTGAGATAGCAGTGACATTGCTAGGAATGGATGCGAGGGAACTCGCCGCTTTGGTAAGTGAGGCGGGTGAGTCCAGCTATCGTGCCAAGCAAATTATGGAGGCGGTGTACCGGCAGCGGGTGGAAACGCTCGAGGAGATTTCCACGCTTCCGCAGACCTTCCGCGAGTGGCTGGAGCAGAGTGGGGTGACGGTTGGCGCGGCGAAGATTGAAGAGAAGTTTGTGTCGGTCGATGGGACGGTGCGGTATTTGATTGGGTTTGGGGATGGGCAGAGTGTGGAGACGGTATGGATGCCGGAGGGTGACGGCGGGGAAGCGGGGGATGGGAGTGAGGCTGGAGAGGAAGCTGTTTCCGACGCAGGCACCGAAGGGGCTGAAGCCCCCAATCATGCTGGCCACTTGTCGCAGCGCTTGAATCGCTGCGCCACCCAAAATCCCAGAGGACAAAAACCTGGGCGTTCCACCATTTGCATTTCCAGCCAAGTGGGGTGTGCGGTCGATTGTCAATTCTGTTTGACCGCGCTGCTCGGTGTAAAGCGGAATCTGACTGCGGGGGAAATTGTCGGACAGGTTTGCGCGGTGCTGAAAGATCAGAAAGTTTCTCCGCCGGAGGATCGCATCAATCTGGTGTTCATGGGCATGGGCGAGCCGTTTTTGAACTACGACAATTTTGTGAAGGCGTCGCGATTGCTGGTTGAGGGAGTGGGCATCGCGGAGCGGCGGATGACGGTTTCGACGGCGGGGATCGTACCGCGGGTTCATGACTTCGGCAAAGAATCGATTCGGCCCAAGCTGGCAATTTCCTTGAACGCTTCGAACGATGTGTTGCGTACGCGGCTGATGCCGCTGAATAAGAAATGGAATCTGGAAATGCTGATGGCGTCGGCGCGAGAGTTTCCGCTGCGCACCCGAGAGTGGATCACGTTCGAATATGTGCTCCTTGGCGGAGTGAACGACGAACCAGAGAATGCCAGGGAAGTAGCTGAATTGCTTCGAGGGCTGCGCTGCAAAGTGAATTTGATTGCCCTGAATCCGGGACCAGGAATTGATTTTACGACTCCGAGCGCGGATCGGGTTGCGGCGTTTCAGAACATTTTGCGGGGTGCGGGAATTCCTGCGTTTGTAAGACGCCCGCGTGGCCGGGATATCTACGCGGCTTGCGGACAGCTCAAGCGAACGGTTGAGCTTGCCAGATCACCGGGACCCCAGTTGGAGCCGATTTCCCCGACGCCGGAGGGATGACCGGAATCTCGACCCGGATGCTGATTCCCGCATCCTGAGACTGCTGCCAGAGAAGTTTGCCTTGGTGTTGCCGCAGGATGCCCTGACACGCGCTCAAGCCAAGGCCGGAGAGGCTTTCCGAAGAGTCGCTCGTTTGCTCGACGTATTCGACGAAAGTTCCGGAAACGTTGGTATCGCAGATATTGATGATGGCAATTCCGTCTTTATGGTCTACGGAAATAATAAGGGTTCGCCTGTCATGCTCATCGAGCACGTGGAGCGCGTCGTTAATAATCTGTACGCAGACCTGCAGCAGTTGATTGGAATCTCCGCGGACCAGCAACACCTCGTGCGGAAATTCGGCATGCACTTCGATATGGAGCGATTGCCATTGAGGCTGCAAAACCTTGATGGCGGTCCGTAGCAAAGTATTCAGATCGACAGGCGCCATCGTGGCCGGAGATGGTTTGGCGAAGCTCAGGAGACTGGCCACCAGAGACCTGGTTCGCCGCACATGTTGTCCGACTTTTCCCGCCAGATCGCTCTGCTCGGGGGTGAGAGAAGTGCTCATCAAGAGATCGGAATAGCCGAGCATGGCAGTGATGGGATTGTTCAATTCGTGAGCGGCGCCACCGAGAAGGTGTCCAATCGAGGCCATTTTTTCCGACTCGGTGATCTGCGCCTGCAGACGTTTAAGATTGCCAATAGATTCACGCGAATGACTGAGCAGGCGAACCAATTCGCGATCGAGCAGGCGCTGGCGCACGAAAACCATGACGCCCATGAGAAGTGCAGCCCCCAGGGTCAAGACCACGCGAAACGAACGGATGCGCAGGGGAATTGACTCGTCCAACAACGCCCATGCAGCAAAAAGAGGAACTGAAAAGGCGGCGATCATTCCCACCCTCGCCAGCCTTACCCCGTGCGACGTGGATGTGGTGCGAATCCCTACTTGGGGTTCGAGGTCCCGCGTTCTAAGACCGATAACAGTAATCCACGCCATGGAAATGGCGAGCGGAATGTCGTAAAGACTGCCACTGTAATAGGAATGCCGGTCCAGGGCCCAATTTGCGACGTAAGAGCTGGCCGCGTAAATAAGGCTCGCGCCGAACAGGCTGGCGTAGAGAGTTTTCCAGCGCCCTTTGCTGCCGATCCAGGACACCAACAACGTGCCGAGAAACGCCAGCTTCTCGATAAGATAAAGCGAATTCAGATTACTGTTATAAGCCTCCACGTTGGCCATAACATATTGCCAAGGGATTACGATAAGGATATAAAGATATCCCCACCAAATCATCATGAGGGCAAAATCGAGCCGGCGCAGCTTGGCGGCATACTCGTCTTGGGGAGCATGAGGGCGCAGAGCGAGAGCGGCCATCAGGGGCACAATGTGTAAGAAGATAACGATGTCGGCCGCCCACAGATCCGGGACATCGGTGCGCAGCCAGACTTCGTAGTAAGTCCAATACAGCTGATAAGTGAACCAGAATGTGATGCCGGTTGCTATCAGGGTCCAGAATAAACGCAAGCGTCCGCGGGTAAGAGCTACGTGAGGAACCAGCGACATGGTTCCGGAAAAAAGAAGAAGACACTGGATAATATCGCTGAGCGCCTTGAGACGGAAAGACTCCGGCAGAATGAGCGAAGCCAGGATCAGAATGGCCAGGCAGATTGCGACGGCCGCGATCCAGATTTTGGCGTAGGGGCGCAAAAATTAAAATCCTCGGTGCCATTCTAGACTGCTCAAAGCAGGGGGTTTGGTTACGGAAGTAACCCTCCAGAACAGGTAAGGCGGAGACTCGTGGAAGGGAGCAATGACTTGGAAGCCACGCCTGCATAAAGTTTTGCTTGCTACCAATCTTTCTTATCAATAGTATGCGAGGCACTCCCTCTACTCTGAATCAAATGTGCTTCCAGCGGGAAGTGGAATAGATTTGCACGCTGACACTAATCATCGTTTTTTCGGACGGCCGCAGGCCCCAACCGACCCAAGTGAGATTCGCCGAATCGAGCGCTGGCTGGCGACGGCGCGCGTATTTCTGGCGGTTTCGGCTCTGGCGGCAATCTATATGGATCCGACGCAGTTGGGACACGCGCCTGTGGCCTACGGTCTGCTAGGAATTTATCTGATCCATGGCGTGATGGTGATCACGCTGTTGCGGCGAAGAAAGCAATCGACCCTGGCGTTTCGCCTGCTCGTGCACGGAGCGGATATTGTGTGGCCCGCATTTATCTCCGTGTTTGCGGAAGGGCCTCGGAGTCCATTTTTTCTGTTCTTCTTTTTTGTGCTGGCGGCTGCCGCCTATCGGTGGGGACTCTGGGAGACGTTGAGCACAGCGGCGGCCGAAGTGGTTCTGCTCTGGATTGAAAGCTTCGTTCTGCTTCATCTGTGGTCGACACAGGGTAAGAGACTGCCTTGGCATGCTTTATCAGGGTTGCAGATCAATGTGACAGAGTTCGAGCCGAAGCGGCTCTTCATGCTTTCCATTTACCTGTTGGTGATGGGGCTGCTGTTGGGTTACCTGGCGGAACAGCAGAGACATTTGCGGGCGGAGAAGGCCGTCGTGACGGGCATGCTGGCCAAGGTACGCGTGGAAGCGGGACTCACCGGAACTCTGCAACGGATATGCAAACAGATTCTCGATATGTATGGGGCAAGCCGACTGCTCATCGCTTCGCAGGAGGTCAACAGTCACAGAACATTCCTTGGCGAACTGCGCAGCGACGATGGCGCACTTTCCGATTTCACCTGGCTTAGTTCCGGTCCGCGGGACGCGAACAGATATCTGGAGGATTTTCCGGGAGAGGTGTGCTATGCGGCTCACAATGGAAATCGCTGGACTTTAACCGCATTAGACCGCGAGGGCAACCAAGTACCTTCTGCCTCCACCGATCCACTGGCACGATTGCAGGAGCGGCAATCCTTCCAGTCGATGATGGCAATTTCGTTTGTATTCGGCAGCGAATGGCGAGGGCGGGTATTCGTCTTCAACCCTTCCTGGCGAGGGGAGACCCAAGAAGAGCTTCGTTTTTTGCTGGATCTATTTCGTCAGGTAGGGCCCGCGGTATACAACGTCTACTTGCTGCATCGACTGAGGCGGCGGGCTGGTGCGGCGGAGCGTGCCCGAGTTGCAAGAGAGCTACACGATGGCGCCGTCCAGTCGCTGATCGCGGTTGAGATGCAAGTCGACGTGCTTCGCCGTCAGGCGGAGAGCTCGCCCGAGGTAGTAGGCGGGGAACTGGACCGGATCCAGGGTTTGCTGCGCGAGGAAGTCCTGAAGCTGCGGGAGTTGATGCAGCAGATGAAATCGATCGATGTGGATGCTCGACGATTCCTCAATGTGGTGCGCGACGCAGTGGAACGCTTCGAGCGAGAGACGGGAATCTCTGCGCGTTTCGTAACCGACGTCGAGAAACTGGAGATGCCCGACAAGGTTTGCAGGGAATTTTTGCGGATTGTGCAGGAAGGGCTGGTGAACGTGCGCAAGCACAGCACCGCGCGCCATGCGCTTGTGAGGTTAAGCTCGAGTTCCAGCGAGTGGTGCCTGACCCTCGAGGATGACGGCAAGGGCTTCCCGTTTTCCGGGCGCATGAGCCACGATGAACTAGAGCAGATCGGTAAGGGCCCGACGATCATCAAGGAACGCGTCCGTTTGATAGAGGGTGGACTCACTGTAGAATCAAATCCCGGTTTAGGAACGCGGCTTGAAATCAGGGTACCAAAGGATGGAGAAAGTTCCGATGAACTTTAAGAAGGCACAACCAGTTCGTATCGTGATTGCCGATGACCATCCAATTTTTCGGGATGGGTTGCGAAGGCTGCTGGAAGCGGAGCCGGATTTGAAAGTGTTGGGGGAAGCCTCGGACGGTGCCGAAGCCGTGAAGTTGGCGCGGCAGTTGAAGCCCGATATTCTTTTGCTGGATTTGGCCATGCCTAAGCATCCCGGGCTTGAGGCTTTGCGGGACCTGAGCGCCGGGGCGTGTTCAAGTCCGGTACGCGTGATCCTGCTGACCGCGGCAGCGGAGAAGAGTCAGATTGTTGAGGCGCTGCAACTGGGCGCGCGCGGCGTCGTGCTAAAAGACTCTGCTACGCAATTGCTTTTGAAAGCCATCCACACCGTGATGTCAGGTGAATACTGGGTTGGACGGGAGAGTGTTTCGAATCTGGTGCAGTATTTACGTACCTTGGTTCAGTCCTCGAGCGACGAAGCGCGGCAGAAGAAATTTGGCTTAACCCCGCGGGAGTTGGAAATTGTTGCCGCAGTAGTGGCGGGATACTCGAACAAAGAGATTGCCGAATACTTCAAAATCAGCGAAGACACGGTCAAGCACCACCTGAGCAATATCTTCGATAAGCTGGGAGTCTCGACCCGGCTGGAGCTGGCGCTTTTTGCAGTGAACCAATCGCTTCCCTTGAAAAGCATTGGTTAGAACAACTTAGAGAACCCTTGAGCAAGGGTTGCGTTATGGCACTTACGGGCTATTGGCGGGGTTTGCTGTTGCACCTATCATTTACGTACGACCAGCCTCGGGGACAAAAAAAAGATCCGGTCACCAATATATCTGGGGTATGTACCCAGTTTGGGGCAGAGGGGCGTGTTTTAAGATGAATTCTAAGGAGACGGAGCCCGTGGCTAAAATCATACAGAATCTTTGGACCGATGAGAGTGGGCAGGATATCGCTGAATACGCGGTGATGCTGGCGGTGATCCTGGTAATCGTAGTCGGGACGGTTCGGCTGATTGGATCGAACGCTAACAATGTGTTCTCCAACGTGGGCAGCTCAATCAAGTAGAGGTTAATCGCGACAACTCACGCTGAAGCAAAAGGGCGCACCCAAAGGTGCGCCCTTTTGCTTGGCCATTACTTGTGCGACTAAAATTCAACACCTTGACGTGTTAAAGATTCGGGTTGCATCTCGGATGTGCCGCAGTAAAACTTGCATTACTTCGGACCCGGCGAGGTAAGCTCCACCTTCTCGTTGCCTGGAACGGAAAGCCTGGTCAGGTAAGGGAAAAAAGGCGTAATTTCGAAGGGCATTTTCTCCCGGGCGGAAGTCAGCGCTACCGGCTTTGCCTTCGAGAGTTCCACTTGATCCGTCCAGGGATCAAGTTTGATTCGCCCGCCAAGCGGAAGAGCGGCAATCTGGTCGGCGCGTTTCGGGTCCATCGGCGGAGCAGAGGCCAGCAGTTCCGACATCCGGATGCCTTTGTGTTCGGCCAAGCCATTCCCTAGATGGGGACGAATTAAGTTTGGCAGCGCCGGAGCTCGATCATGGAGGGCTGTCAGAAACAGTCCCGCACTGCCCAGCTTGTCTTTATACGGAGAATTTTTCAGCAGCTCTACAGCCTTGGTATCCGCTGCTTCTTCGTCGCTGGGGCGACGTTTGAAGTCCAGGCGCTGGAAGGAATTTTCATCGGGAAAGAACATTCGGTCATTAAAGGCGAGCTTCGTATCGAGCTTGTGACCGAGCACAATGTGACTCAGTTCATGGGCCATGATCATGGCGAGGGAAGCCTCATCGGGCAGCACATCGAGGAGGCCACGACTGATAACAATGGTGTGTCCGATGGTGAACGATTCCAGCGGAGAAGTAAGCAGGACCCGGCAGCGAATGTCGGACTGCAAGTCGATATTATTAGTTACCAGTAAATTGTTAACTACCGTCTGCAGGACCTTGTCTACCTCTCCGGGAGGCGCTAGAAGGCCGATCTTCTGCATCCGCTCGACGGCGTTATCTTCCGCCTGACGTTCCCACAGGCGTTCGGCGACGACCGGGGTGGCATCGGCTGCAACCTCGCTCTGATCTTTTACCGACTGCGGAGAATCCACGAGAATCTGCGTAAATTCCGAATTCTTGTTAAGGGCCTTCAAGTCGTATCCCCAAAGCCGGGTCTGCGCCCGGAAGTGCAGGCTCTTTGCAAGGCCGTACTTAAAGTCCGATTCCTCGCTATAGATGTAAGCGGGCACCCACATGCCGGAGCGAAGATTCAATCGCCAGGTGTCGAAGTGCAGGTAAAAGTCAGTGCCCGCTCGCGCAGAGTAAGTGCCATTGAAACGGACGATATTGTAGTCCTGATCCTCTACCCAGATGCGGCCGATGAAGCGTCCGGGCGAAGCATCTTTTTTCGGCTCGACGTCGATCACCAGACAGCGCACTTCACCCAAGAATTCCCGTCGGACGAAATTAAAGTTGTAGGAGCGTTTTTGGAAATCCGGATCGAGGACCACCATCTGGGCGAAGCCGAGCGGAAGGAAATGCATGGCATAAAGACCGGTAAGCCGATTGACCATGCGACGGCTGAACCCGGGCTGGCCTATGAAAGACGTGTCCTCGGGACCGTCGGTCATATCGAGACGCCCGAGGAAATAGTTATCTTTCGCAATCGAATCGTTTCCGCTGCGATCGGTCTTAAGATTCTGCAGATAAGTTTCGACCAAGGGATGCAAATGGCGCATTTGTGCGATGAAGAAATGCTCACGCTGCACGACACGGTCGATCACATCGTTGAACGAGGTTGGAGCGGGGGAGAAGGATCCTCCGGCTTGCTGAGCAGGCGCGGCTTCGATCAATACGGCCTGCGAGCCTGTCGCGGAAACTTGTGAAAGGGCAGGCAATGCCGAAACCAAAAGCAGAATTAACGAAACTGAAGCCACCTGAAAAATACGCATAGAACCCTTCTGGGAACGAATTAAGCCAACTGGAAAACGATGTGTAACACGACGGTGGAATCGGCTGGCTGGCCATCCCGTATCGCCGGTTTGAAGTGGATCTGTTGGGCGGCTTTGACAGCGTTGTCATCGAGGCCGTGACCCAATCCGCGCACCACGCGAAGCACACGAAGATTGCCGGAAGCCTCAAGGACCACTTCCAGCTGCACTTCACCTTCAATCCGCAAGTTCTTAGCTTCCTGGGTATAAATTGGCGTGGGCTTGGAAATAATTTCCGCAGGCACCGCGCGCGAAGCGGGTTCTGCCGAATGAGATCGGACCGTGGGCGCAGCGGGAACATCAGCGCTGGCGAAGCCGCCGGATTGAACCGCGCCCGCAGACACCTGCCTGCGGCCATTTTCGGTGGCCGTACCGCTGCCAAATCCCGAACTGGCCACTACTCCCGGCACGCCTTGGGCTCCGCCCGTACCATTACCGTAGCCTGGGCCCGCTGGAAGATCGAACGATCCCCGCGCCGCGATATTCACCGCCTTCCCCTCATTGCCACTCTTAGCGGGAACGCCATTGGGATCGCCGAAGCCCCCGGTCTGCACCCGGGATGGCGCACGGGCGATCGTAGGGGTGGCGGAACTGCCGGTGGAAAATACGTTCGTTTTAACGGCCTGCTTGGGGATGACAGGTGCGGAATCGAGGGGTAGAGGATCCAATTTTCTGGAAGCGATGCTGACCGCAGGAGCGGGGGCCAGATCCACTTTCGCTGCAGCTTTCGGCTGGGGCGCGGGAAGCCGCAGGGCATTGGCGGGTGGGTCGAGATGCGCGACGACCGCCTGCTTTGGAAGATCGGGTAGCGGTTGAGGCCGATGATTGACCGGAACCGGCGTGCTTACCAGTTGAACCGAACGAAAAGTGTGCTCCGGAGGCGAGACTACTGTCGGATAGAGTAAGCGTACCCATACCAGAAATGTTACGGCCGCAGCTTGCGTTCCAGTGCTGAAGACGAATTCCCTCCAAGGCGTCTTCGCCTTGGGCAACAGAGAGAAGAGAGTTTCCGGGGCAGAATTGCTCATAACCGCGTCCACTACTTAGTTGTCGAAAACACCCGTTTTGGGTGGAAAGTTTCTCAACTTGCCCACATATTATTTTCGGGCCAGCGTCGATCAAGCGCCCATTTTACTCCTAGACGGCAAAAATATGCACACGAAAGGGCATCTTCTTACCCAAGCGGATCCCAACTACTTTGAATGAGTACTTGGATCCAGTGAGGGCTGGGATCGGTCGCCGAAAGAGAAAAGCTGGCAATTGTCCGGCCAGATCCCTTTATCTCGGCACCTTTGACTAGCAGCGCACGACTTTGGGACTGTCTATCCCTTTGGTCGCGTTGCGCGTATCGACGACCAACTGAGCCTCGCCCACAATGTTGCGGTAATCATAATCGGAGTGGTCGGTGACGATCACGACGCAGTCATACTGCCCCAGTTTCTCCAACTCCGTCCGTTTCATCTGCAGATCGTACTTGCGGCCTTTTCCGATGAAAGGGAAGTAGGGATCATGGTAACTGACCTGGGCCCCTTCCTTTTGCAAAAGTTCGATGATGGTGAGCGCCGGAGATTCCCGCAGATCGTCAATATCCCGTTTATAGGCTACGCCAAGGATCAGAACGCGTGCGCCGTTCACTGATTTCTTATGGCCGTTTAACGCACCGCTCACGGAAGCGAGCACATGATAAGGCATGTTTGTATTGATCTCGCCAGCCAGTTCGATGAAGCGGGTTCGGAAATCCCACTCCTTGGCTTTCCACGACAGGTAGAACGGGTCGACTGGGATGCAGTGCCCACCCAGACCGGGTCCGGGATAAAAAGGATGAAAGCCAAAAGGTTTGGTGGAAGCGGCTTCGATGACTTCCCATATATCGATGCCCATGCGCAGGCAGAGAAGCTTCAATTCGTTGACCAACGCAATGTTGACGCAGCGGTAGATATTCTCCAACAGCTTCGTCATTTCGGCCGCAGCCGGGGATGAGACCGGCACCGTGCGATGAAAGATGGATCCGTACAGAGCTCCGGCGAGCTCGGAAGCCTGCGGATTCACTCCTCCGACCACTTTCGGGATATCGCGGCGCGCTACCGTGGTGTTACCAGGGTCCTCGCGTTCTGGAGAGAACGCGGCATAGAAGTTTTTCTCTGTGCTTGAGGGGCCGCGGGCAGCCTTCAGGCCGTTCTTGTTCTCCTGCTCCAGAATTGGCACCATCACTTCTTCCGTAGTGCCAGGGTAGGTTGTGCTCTCGAGGATCACCAGCTGACCGGGCTGCAAATGGGGCGCAATGGCGTGCGTGGTATCGGTAATAAAGCTCAGATCCGGTTCGTGATATTGATTGAGGGGGGTGGGAACGCAGATGATGATCGCGTCCATCTCAACGATTCGGGAATAATCGGCGGTGGCCGAAAAGCCCTGCGACTTGGCCGCTTGAATCTCTTCTTTGCTGATGCGATAGATGTAAGATCCGCCTTGGGCCAGGGTATCGACCTTGCGCTGATCAATATCAAAACCGGTGACGGCGAACTTTTGTTCGCTGAAAAGCAGGGCTAGGGGTAGTCCCACATAGCCTAGTCCGATGATTCCGACCCGGGCTTTGCGCTGCTGGATGTTGTTCTTGAGTTGATCGACTGAGCGAGTTCCGGCAGAGAGATTGGTCATCGTTGCGACAGGGTTTCTTTCGGTGAGGTGAACTGCGGCTTTGATTCTAGCACGCAGTTATGCCACGACGTGGCGTGTGGATCGCTTAGAACTGTCAGCGATCAGGCTACATCTTCGGAGCTGAGAACTTATGAATAGGGAAAGAGGGCGGCGCCGTACGTGGCTGCTGGCGCTGGTTTTGGCGGGAGGTTTGCTGGTCGTACTGGGTGCTAGAGCGGGCAGGTTTCTGGTAGTGGATGCGCCTCAGCCCTCCGATGTGATCGTGGTCCTGGCGGGTGAAGCTTATCATCGCCCACAACGCGCGCTCCAGCTTCTAACCCAAGGGTTTGGACAGCGAGTTGTGCTGGATGTTCCGAGCACTACCAAAATCTACGAATTCACCCAGATTCAGTTAGCCGAGAACTATGTTCACGACTTACCTCAGGCAGCGGCGATTACCATTTGCCCAATCCAGGGATTGTCAACCCGGGACGAAGCGAAGGAGTTAAAGAAGTGCTTGCCGCGCGGGGACGAGCCACGAGTGCTGATCGTGACCTCCGATTTTCACACTCGCCGGGCGCTGAGTGTTTTTCGGCGCGAGCTTCCTGGGCACTCTTATGCAGTGGCAGCTTCCCGGGACGAACAGCAATTTGGCCTGCAATGGTGGACGCATCGGCAATGGGCGAAAACTTTCATCGACGAATGGCTGCGACTCATCTGGTGGGAAGGCGTCGACAAGTGGCGCTGACATGTTGCCGAAATGCCTGACAGACAGGCTTTCGGAACAAAGTTTTCCACCGGTGAACCATGCCGACCGATACAAAAGCCATTGACTGTCAGCAACATGGAGGTTACCATGCGGTAACGGTGACTCAAACGGTATCCAGGGAGCGTAGGATGGGCATGCCTGCTGTTCGCAGGATTGTGAGTTATTTGCTTCTGCTGAGTTTGCCTTCTTTTCTGTTTGCCGCCGATTCCGGGGCGGCTATGCTTTATGCCAATGGGGCTGCCTGGCTGAATGGCAGTCACGTGCCAAACTCCTCCGCCATTTTTGCCGGTGACCTGGTTCAGACTCGAGCCGATGCTGCGGCCGACATCCATGCCTCAGGCTCCTCCATCATGGTTCTCGGTGGTTCTCTTATTAAATTCGAAGGGGTTTCGTTGAATGTGGAACATGGAGGGGTGTCGGTCTCCACCTCCAAAGGCATTGCCACCACTGCTGGGGATGTTCGTGTAACGCCGGTATCCAATGCGTGGACCGAATTTAATGTGACCGATATTGACGGCACGGTCCGAATCGCCGCACGCAAGGGAGATGTAGTTGTCACCGACGACAGCGGTGCGGTCACTTTGCCGCAAGGCCAGGAGACTACGCGGGACGAACAGTCTTCCGAGAAAAAGAAAAAGAAACGGGTAGCCGGAGCTGTTCCGGCAGCCGGCGGCGGAGTGCTGAACTCCCCGGTCGCAATCGGTATAGGAGCCGCAGCCATTGCCGGGGTAACAATTTGGGTGCTGACCAAAAGCGATCAGCCCATCAGTCCGAACGTACCGTAGCCTTCAGCGCTGTTCAGTTCCAGTTGAATTGTTTGAGCCGTCCGGCTGAGCCGGACGGCTCGATGGTTTTTGCGGCAAAACTCAGAAGTGAAGTTTGGTGTGCGAAGTTTGGAGTGAGAAAAGTTGAGCACGCAAATCAAGTTCGGCACCTCCGGCTGGCGAGCCGTCATGGCGGAAGACTTTACCTTCGCTAACGTTCGGCGCGCTCTGGTGGGCATTGCCCGCTACGTGGCGGGGCGGAAGAAACAGGGCGCGCGAGTGATTGTGGGGCGCGACCCTCGGTTTCTGGGCGAAACGTTTTGTTCCATGGCCTCAGATATTCTGGCCGGGCACGGCATTACGCCGGTTATGGTCGGCGAACCTGCGCCCACGCCGGCATTTGCGTATGCCGTTCCCCAAGCGAAGGCCGATGGCGTCATCAACTTTACCGCCTCGCATAATCCTCCGGAATATAACGGCATAAAGTTCTCGACTCCGGATGGTTGCCCGGCGCTGCCCGACGTCACTAAAAAGATTGAAGCTGAAATTCATGCGGGAGACACCGCGGCCTCTTCATCGAGAAACATCGGCAATGGCGACGGCAACGCTGGGTCAGCTGAAGAATCTTTGGATGTGAAGCCGGGATACTTGAAGCGCCTGGCGGAGATCGTCGATCTGGAAGTAATCCGCAAAGCGAACTTGCAGGTATGTTTCGATCCTATGTGGGGTGCGGCGCGTGGATACTCCGACGGCGTCTTGCGCGAGGCCGGAGTGAAAGTTACTACGGTCCACGACTATCGGGACGTCTTGTTCGGGGGCCACGCGCCAGAACCGGACGACCATCTGCTGGAAACTCTGCGCGAAAAAATGCGGAAGACGAAAGCTCACATCGGAATTGCCACCGACGGCGATGCCGATCGGTTCGGAATTGTCGATGCGGACGGGACGTTCCTGCAGCCGAACTATGTGTTCGCGTTGCTATTCGACTATTTGGTGGAAACGCGGGAATGGAAAAATGGCGTGGCCAAGTCAGTGGTCACAACGAATCTCATTAACGCCATCGCCAAAGCGCGCGGCGTGGAACTGCACGAAACCCCGGTGGGGTTCAAATATATCGGCGAACTGATCATGCAGGATAAAATTGCGATCGGCGGCGAAGAGAGCGCCGGACTTTCGATCCGTCATCATGTGCCTGAAAAAGATGGCGTGCTGGCGGGAGTGCTTTGTTGCGAGATGGTCGCGCGCCGGGGTAAATCGTTGGGCGAGCAACTCAAAGAATTATGTAACCAAGTTGGTTCCTACTATCCCGAGCGACAGAACTTTCGCTTGACGCCCGAGGTGAAAGAGAAGTTCACTGAGAAGATAAGGTCTGACCCGCGAGAGTTCAGTGGGCGCGCGGTCAGCCAAGTGGTTCGTACCGACGGGTTGAAGCTTCTATTCGAGGACAGGTCCTGGGTCTGTTATCGGCTTTCAGGCACTGAGCCGGTAGTTCGAGTCTATTCTGAGGCGCGAAGTGAACCGGATCTGGTGAAGTTGAGCGGGGCGGCCAAGCAATGGATTTTCGAATAAAAAATATTTCAAGAATGCGCCGCTTTCCCAGCCGCGAGGACGGAATGCGCGCCATGGCCCAAAGGGCGCCGCAGGCCGAGGCAATAGCAGCCTCGTGCATTGAACGTTTTCGTCCCTGGGCGGAGCAAGTGTATGCCTTGCGCCGGCGTATTGCCACGATCACCGTCGCCGTGCTGGCAGGCCTGCTGTTCGTGCACGTAATGATTGGCGCGAACGGCATGGTTGTCTACAAGCAGAAGCGGGCCGAATATGAATCGCTTCAAAAGCGCATCGCGCTGGAGCAGCAAGAAAACGAACTCTACGCCCAGCAGATTCGTGGATTGAAAACCGACGCGAAAGCCATCGAGAAAGAAGCGCGCGAGCAGTTACGCTACGCCCGTCCTGGAGAGTATGTGTACGTCCCGCCGGCATCGGCGACTGCCGCGCCAGTGAGTCATTCCGCGAGGAACTAGTCGTTTCATTCAGCACTACCTCTAGTTATGTTCCGCAAGTAATGGCTGTTAGGAAAGGATTCGTATCAGAGCATCGCTTCAGCGATGCCATCAAAGCCGACAATTCTGAACGGCTTTAGCCGCCGGGTGTGCCGCCAGGCACAGCGGATAAAAGCTTGGATAATCTATTTGCTTTTGACGGCATGCCTGAAGGCATGCCCTGATACGAATCGCTGCAAATGCATGACACCGAACCGTTTCCTCTGTGGTATAGTTCGGGACGTTAAGCGACTTTCTGCGGCATGGAACGGCGATCGCTACAGCAACGATCGCAACATCTAAAGGAGAAACCGGTGATGAGAAAAGTTCTAGTGCTTTGTCTCGCAATTTGTTTCGTGTTCGCCCTGACGGCTCTGGCATTTGACGAAATGGGGAAGAGCACGACTGTGAACGGGTGGGTAAGCGATAGCAAGTGCGGCGCCAAGGGCGCAAATGCGAGCGCCGAGGCGTGCACGAAAAAGTGCCTGGCTGCCGGCGAGAAGGTGGTCATCGTTACCGATAAGGATCAGAAAGTTTTGATGGTGGATAATCCTGACGCGCTGAAGGGCCACGAGGGACACCATATTGCCGTGACCGGACACGTGAGCAAGGACTCGATTCACGTAGACAGCATGAAGATGCTCTGAGCAATATCGCTAAAATTCAATGGGCGGCTGCGGCCGCCCTTTATTTTTAGCACTACATATTTGTGACTGATGCCGAGGGTAGGACGCCCTTGGAACATCCGACGGGAATCCCACGCTACCGAACTACGCCTTCCAGTGGGGAACTGGCCGTGGCATAGAGTTTTTTCGGCATGCGTCCAGCGAGATAGGCTTGGCGTCCGGCTATAACCCCATGGCGCATGGCTTCCGCCATCAGCACCGGATCCTGTGCGTTGGCAATGCCGGTATTCATGAGCACAGCATCGGCGCCAAGTTCCATTGCGATCGCCGCGTCGGACGCGGTGCCCACGCCTGCATCCACTATCAGCGGAACGTTGGTGATCATTTCGCGCAGAATGCGGATGTGAGCCTGATTCTGAATGCCCATACCGCTGCCGATCGGCGCACCCAGCGGCATTACCGCGGCAGCCCCGGCATCGATCAAACGTTTGGCGAAGACAATGTCATCGGAGGTGTAAGGCAAAACCGTGAAACCTTCGCTCACCAGGATGCGTGTCGCTTCGAGCGTGGCTTGAACATCTGGGTAAAGCGTAGCCTGATCCCCGATGACTTCGAGTTTCACCCAGTCGGAGAGTCCCACTTCGCGGCCGAGTCGCGCGGCGCGTACAGCTTCGTCCGCCGTATAGCAGCCGGCAGTGTTGGGCAGAAGGAAATATTTCTTGGGATCAATGTAGTCGAGCAGAGATTCTTTGCTGCGATCGAGGTTCACCCTGCGCACAGCGACGGTAACCATGTCGGCTCCGCTGGCTTCGAGCGCGCGGGCGGTCTCCTGCGGGGATTTATATTTTCCCGTGCCGACGATCAGGCGCGAGCGGAAGGAGCGGCCGGCGATAACCAGTGAGTCGGTCATGACCCCTCATTGTAAACCGAGTCGAAGGGAATCCACATGCGTTCGACAGGCAGCCGAAGAGTGGCTGGTGCTTGGGGCCTACGAAGGATTGACGGCCTCTGCCTCGGCGTAGAGTGCATCGATCTGATCGCGGTAGCGCTCTTCGATTACGCGGCGGCGCAGTTTCATCGTGGGCGTAAGGGCGCCGTTATCAGGAGTAAATTCGTCAGGTACAAGCAGCACACGTTTGAGCTTTTCGAATCGCGCCAGGTTCTGATTCACCCCTTCCACAATTTCCTGATAGAGCGCCTGCACTTTCGGATGAGCTGTTAATTCGGCTCGCGAAGAAAAAATAACGTCCTCGCTTCGAGCCCAATCCTCAAGAAGTGCGAAATTGGGCGAAAGAATTACACAAGCGAACTTGCGTTTATCTCCGACGATAGCAGCGGTTCCAACCAAGGGATTCAGTTTGAGCGAGTTCTCAATCGGCTGCGGCGCGATGAACTTGCCGCCTGAAGTTTTAATTAATTCTTTCTTGCGGTCGGTAACTGAGAGATATCCATCGGCGTCGACGTTGCCAATGTCTCCGGTCTTAAACCATTCGTCGAGAAATGCATTCTGGGTTTCGTCAGGGCGGTTCCAATATCCCTTGAACACGGAAGGGCCTCGCACCAGAATCTCCCCGTCGTCGGCGATGCGAACTTCAAGATTCGGAAGAATCTTGCCAACCGTGCCAATGCGGTGATTGACCGGGGTATTCACCGCGATCACCGGAGAAGTTTCGGTCAAGCCGTAGCCCTCGTGAATGCGGATGCCAACGCTGGCGTACCACTCTGCCAGTTCGCGGCCCAGAGGCGCGCCTCCTGAGATAAAAGTCTCGACCTTTCCCCCCATGCCAGCGCGAATTTTCGAGAAGACGAGTTTGTTGGCAAGCTTCCAGCTTGGCGAAGCTGGAGTTTTCCCCGCTAGAATTGCGGCCTTGTTGTCCCGACCAACGGAAAGCGCCCAGCGGTAAATCGCGCGCTTGGGAAAGCCCCGGGCTGTCATCTCGGTTTTGGCATAAACCTTTTCGTAAACTCTGGGGACAGAAACGCATACGGTCGGACGCACCTCCAGCAGCGTTGCAGGAAGATTCTCCATCAAAGGACAGTAGGCTAAAGTGACCCCGTGATAAAGCAGGGTGAAATCCACGTGACGCGCCGTCACGTGCGAAAGCGGAAGAAACGACACGCTTATCAGCCCGGGATGCATTTCGAAGCCCAGCAGCGAGTAGTTGATATTCGAAGCCATGTTGCCGTGTGTCAGCATCACGCCCTTGGAAATTCCGGTGGTGCCCGAGGTGTAGATAATTGTCGCGAGATCGTCGGGCTGAATCGAGCGCGCGGCAGCTTCGGTTTGCGGATCAAGTTCGCTGGCGCCTTCGTCGAAGAATTGATTCATTAGCTGGCAGTTCGACGCCGCGCCGATCGGGAGTTCAACGCGATCCATTTCAACGCGATCCATGACGACAATTCTGCGAACCTGGGTCTGGGGGAGGATCGATTTCACTTTCTGCAGCTGATGCTCAGTGGAAAGGAAAACGACGCTAGCGCCGGAGTCGCGCAAAGTATAGGCGGTTTGTTCCGGAGTCAGCGTGGCATACACGGGAACGGTGATGGCACCGAGCAGCAGAATCGCGAAGTCGGCGGTGGACCATTCGGGACGATTTTCGCTCAGGATCGCGACGCGATCTCCCTTGCGGACACCCAATTTCTGCAACGCGCGCACGGTTCCAGCCACATTGCTGCGGAGTTGGGACGACGAAATAGGCCGCCATTCTCCGTCCTCGCGATGGAGCATTGCCCGGTCGAGATTGCGCTCGATGGCGGCAAAGAAGACGTCAGTCAGGGTAGAGAGACTCATGGATCGTGACTTTGAACTGAACCTGAATCTACTGGTTTATGGTGCCCTAGGGCAATGCGAAAGGTCCCGCGGCAGGGTACTCATTTAGCATCCGGAACCCAGAATGACAATCCGACTCGAAAATTACAATGTCTCCGCGTGAAGTGAATTATCATCATTTGCCAGGAGGATATTGAATGCAGAGAAAATTGCCAAGGGTGTTACAGGCGGCGCTGCTCGCAGGTGCGATGACGGTAGCGATGGCCGCTCCGGCTCGTGCACAAACCAAGCAACCGGAGAGTGCTTCCATGCCAAAGGTTGGCGACATGGCTCCGGATTTCAAGCTGAACTATTTCGATGGGACTAATTCGAAAGAAGTTTCATTGAGCCAGTACCGCGGTAAGAAAAATGTGGTTCTTGGATTTTTCATCTTCGCTTTCACCGGTGGTTGAACGGCTCAAATGAAAGCTCTCCAGCAAGATCTGAAACGGCTGGAAGCTACCGACACCCAGGTTCTGGGTGTAAGCGTGGATAGTGCCTTCGCGAATAAAGCCTTTGCCGATCAAATTGGAGTTACGTTTCCGCTGCTCAGCGATTGGGGCGGAGAAGTTACACGTGAGTATGGAATCTATCTGAGTAAATACAAGGCTGCCCGCCGGGTGAACTTTCTGATTGGAAAAGACGGAAAGATTCTGGAGGAGCAGGTAGATAATGCAGCAATCGATCCGACGAAAATTGTGGATACCTGCGAGAGGCCGAAGCTGAAGAATTAGAGCGGAACCGGGCTCCCGGCGGCCGGTTCCCGGCATCCGGGCGGGCCCGGTTGCGCTAACAATGAATCTCGTTCCTTTCACCTTTCCATCCCAGTAGTCCAGTTCGGAAAGCACGTTTGACGCAGGCTGCCCGCATCAGGTCTGATAGGGGGTCGCGTCCGTGTCTTTGCCATGTTCCCATGAACGAACAGAAGCGTCTCCCGATCAACTGGATGGATATTCTCTGGCTGTTCTTTCTGGCCGGACTGGCAGCGCTGCCGCCGGTGTTCGAAATTCACAAGCAACTGACTCTGCTTGCGATCGGCGTTGTGCAGTTCAGCGAAGGCTGGCTTCTGGCGCGCTCTCCGCGGCGGGGCGCCGTTTACATCGTCTTGCTCAAGATCGCGCTGGCAACGCTGCTGATTGATCATACCGGCGAAGTTGGAATCAACAGCAGCTACTATCCAATCTTTTACTTGCCGGTAGTCACCGCAGCTGAATATTTCGGGCCCTGGCTCACCTTGCTGTGGACCGCTCTGGCTTCGGCGGCGTATTGCTCTTATCTTTACCCAGCCCTGCAGGAATATGAAATCACAGCAGAGAGTTACAGCCTGCTCGCCATCCGGATACTTTTCTTTTTTCTCGCGGGCATGGTGGTGAACCGCTTCGTGGTGGAAAATCGGCGGCAAATCAAACGCTATCAGGAACTGGCCGAAACGCTGGCGAAAACCAACCGCAAGCTGGAGCAGGCGCAGGAAGAAGCGCGCCGGTCGGAACGTCTGGCCGCTTTAGGGCAGATGTCTGCCGGCCTGGCGCACGAGATCCGGAATCCGCTCGGGGTCATCAAGGGATCGGCGGAGATGCTGCACCAGAAGCTCGGCGAATCGAATCCTCTGGCTAGCGAACTGGCGGGTTATATTTCGACTGAGACCAACCGTTTGAGTGCGCTGGTAACGCGTTTCCTGGATTTCGCGCGGCCCCTGCATGCCGAGCTGACCCTACAACAAATTACCCCTGTGCTGGATCGGGCTCTTCGTTCTGTATCCATGACGCGAAAAGATGACGATACCTCGGTGCGCGTGGAGCGCCAGTACCAGGAGAATCTGCCGCCGCTTCCGCTCGATGAGAGTCTTTGCGAGCAAGCGTTCGTGAATCTGATTCAGAATGCTTACGACGCGATGGGCAACAACGGCGGAACGTTGCGCGTAATCGCGGGAAGGGTGAACTCCGGGCGCCGAAATGGAGTCGAAGTGCGAATCGAGGACACGGGGCCGGGAATTCCAGCGGAATTGCGGGAGCAGATCTTTAATCCGTTTGTAACCACCAAGAAAACCGGGGTGGGACTCGGTCTGTCGATTGTCTCGAGAATCATCGACGGCCACCATGGAACCATTCGGGTGGCAGATGAGGACGGCAACGGTCGTCGAGGAGCCGGCTTCGTCGTTTTTTTTCCGCTGCGAGCAGAGAATGCAATTGATTCCGCATCTTAGGGTGCAGTGTATGGGTAGTTCCTGTTTGACCAAAACCAGTTACGTATTCACGATATGCCAACAATTTTAATTGTCGAAGATGAAGCGAGGATGCGCCGCCTGCTCGAGTTGAATCTCGGCGAAGATGGTTTCACCACTCTCTCCGCCGGAGACGCCGAGAGCGGGTTGAAATTGCTGGGTCAGAATGCAGTCGATCTTGTGGTTACGGACCTCAAGCTGCCGGGGATGAACGGATTGGAATTCCTGCAGGCGGTGAAGCGCCAGAATGCCGCCTTGCCCGTAGTAGTGATGACGGCTTTCGGAACAGTAGAAACGGCGGTCGACGCGATGAAGGCCGGGGCCAGCGACTATGTGCTGAAACCGTTTTCGTTGAGCGAGATGCGCATGGTGATTCGCAAGGAATTGGATGTCCGCGACTTGCGAGAGCAGAACCGGTCACTGCGTGAGGCGTTAGGGAAGCGGCTTGCACATCCGAATGTGGTGGCTCGGAGCGCGAAAATGCAGGAAGTGTTGGCCACGGTAGAACGCGTCGCTGCGACGAACTCGACTGTCCTCCTGGGTGGAGAGAGCGGCGTCGGGAAGGACTTAATCGCGCGCGCAATTCATGAGAAGTCGCGGCGTGCTTCCGGGCCCTTCATCAAAATTAACAGCACCGCGATCCCCGAGAATTTGCTGGAGAGCGAATTGTTTGGCTACGAGAAGGGCGCTTTCACAGGTGCGAATGTGAGCAAGCCGGGCAAATTCGAGATGGCGGATAAGGGAACCTTATTTCTTGATGAGATCGGCGATGTACCGCCCGTGACCCAGGTGAAGTTATTGCGCGTCTTGCAGGAGCGCGAGTTTGAGCGGCTGGGCAGCACCAAAACCGTGAAAGTCGATGTCCGGCTGATCGCAGCCACCAACCGCGATCTGCGCGAGGCCCTGGAGCAAGGAACATTTCGCGAGGATCTTTACTATCGCTTGAATGTAGTTCCCATCGATATCGCTCCCTTGCGCCAGCGTAAGGAGGATATTCCCGACCTGGTGAATCTGTTTATTTCGCGTTGCACCGGAGATTCGGGCAAGCCGGTGAACGGCATTACGCCCGAAGCCATGCAGATTTTGGTGAACTACCATTGGCCCGGCAACGTGCGCGAGTTGCATAACATTATCGAGCGCGCCTGCGCATTGGCGAAAGGGTTGGTTCTTCAGCCTGCGGACATTCATCTCGATTTGCGCCCCGCCCGGGCCGCCAACGGTGGCGCCGGATTTCTTCCCGAGGGAATGACTCTGGAGCACTGGGAAGACGAAATGATTAAGGAAGCCCTGCGACGCGCAGATGGAAATAAGAGTCAGGCGGCGCGGCTGTTAGGACTGTCGCGAAACGCGCTCCGTTACCGGTTGTCAAAAATTGGGATTGCAGACGAAGGCGAGAAAGACTCATAGGGCACTCCTCTCAACCAGAACCGCCCCCGGTCCCATTGGTTGAAAACCACCAGCTTGGTTGAACGCAGCCACCGGTTTACCTCCAGCCATCCGCGCTCTGTTGAAAGCCCCGTGTATATTGCTGAAATACATGGAGTTACGATGCGTCCCGCCACTTCTCCTTTGGCATGGTACTTGCTTTGTACTATAGCGAAGTGATCCCGGAAATTATGGGTTTGAAGAAGTTATAGGTTCAAGCACTACGCGACGGTTTTTTGGAAAGAGGTAGGTTATGAAAAACAGATTCATATCAAGTTTTGCAATCCTAACTCTGGCAGTAACTGGAGCGCTCTCGTCCAGCCTGCAAGCTCAAACTACTCAGGAAGGTCCGGGACCTTCGGATCAACCGAGCGCGCCGATGGAAATGGGCGAATCCGCACCGCCTCCACCCTCCTCACAAGTGTATGAGGGCCAGCAGCCGCAAGTTGGAGCAGAAGCGCAGCCCGGCGAGGAAGCTCAACCGGGCGGACCCGCGGGCGAAGCACCGGCGCAAACCAATCAGGGTGTTGGCCGCATCAGCATGATTCATGGCGATGTCTCGACGCAGCGCGGTGATTCTGGTGACTGGTCCGCAGCCGTGTTGAATCAACCCGTACTTAATGGAGACAAAGTTTCAACTGGAGCCGGTGGACGCGCCGAAGTGCAACTCGACTTCGCCAACATTCTTCGCCTGGGGTCGAACGCGCAGGCAAATCTTGCCAACTTCACGCACGACCATATCCAGATTCAGTTGGCGCAGGGACTGGCCAATTACAGTGTCTTCAACGAGAGCGAAGCCGAGCCTGAAATCGATACACCCAACGTCTCGGTGCATCCCGCGCACAAGGACGTAAATCTCCGCATCGAGGTGCGTCCCGACGGCGATACGATCATCATCGTGCGCAAAGGTGAGGCGCAGATTTCCACCCCCAAGGGTATCGCCGAAGTAAAGGAAGGGCAGATGGCTACGGTTCGCGGAGCCGCTGAGGAAGCTCAGTACAAGATTTCGGGAGCTCCTGACCGCGACGATTGGGACCGCTGGAACAGCGATCGCGATCACATGGTTCACTCCGCACAGTCATGGAACCACACGAACCGCTACTACACGGGCACAGAAGATCTCGACGCGAACGGACGTTGGGAGAACGAACCGGATTACGGCGATGTCTGGGTTCCGAATGAGCCGGCGGGATGGGTTCCGTATCGAGATGGCAACTGGGTCTGGGAACCCTACTATGGATGGACGTGGGTGGGCGGCGAGCCTTGGGGCTGGGCGCCTTATCACTATGGCCGCTGGATGATGTACGGAAGTTCGTGGGCTTGGTGGCCTGGACCGGTTTGGGGCGCGGGCTTTTACCGTCCCTTCTGGGCGCCGGCTTACGTTTCGTTCTTTGGCTTCGGGGGAGGATTTGGCCTAGGTTTCGGTGTTGGATTTGGCGGGTGGGGCGGCTTCGGCTGGTTGCCCATCGGGCCCTGTGACCGCTTCTTCCCCTGGTGGGGTGGATACGGCGGCCGCTTCGGAGTGGTGGGCTTTAATCGATTCGGTGGCCTGAACCGCTTTGGCGGAATTGCGCCGCTTCACGGCGGCACTCGATTCTCAAACGTCGCGCGCATCAATGATCCGCATATCGGACGAGCGGTCTCGACGGTGGGTGCGGGAAGCTTCGGCGCCGGTCGCACCACGGCTGTAGCGGCCACGCACGCGCAGTTAAGTTCCGCTCGCATGATGACGGGTAATCTGCCAGTCGTGCCCACGCATGCCAGTTTGTCGGCCAGTGGGCGGGCGGCGGCTCCATCGACAATTCACAACGGCGGCTCGCAGCATTTTGTGGGAACTCAGAGCACATCACGCCCGCAATCGTTTCAGCAGCAGGCATCGCATCTGCAGCAGTCAATGCAGCAGAACCGCGTTTCGCCGGTGACAGCTGGAGGACGTACCACGACTGCGACTGAATCCCGCGGCGCGATGAATACTGGAAACGGAAAGCCGAGCGCTGGCACAGCTGCATCGAGCAGGGAAACGAATACGAATAATAGTGCGGCAAGCAGAGGAAATTCTTCTGCGAGTCAGTATGGAAGCCGCGGTGGGACGCAGACGTTCTCGCCACCGAACAGCGCGCGTCCGCAGAGCACGCAACCTTCGCGGTCATTCTCCGCGCCCCAGCAGGCATCACCTAGCCGTAGCGGGACAACGGGCAACGGTTGGAGCCAGTTCTCGCAGCCTTCGCGTAACATCGCAGGAAGCACTGCGGGAACTTATGCGCAGAGTGGAAGCTACTGGAATCGCACCGCGCCGAGTTCAAGCTACTCGCGCGGATCGGCTCCGAGCAACTCTTCTGGTTACAGTTCCGCATACGGACGCGGGGGGTCAACTTATTCGCGGCCGCAGCTCAATATGCGGCAGCCGATTGTGCAGCCGCGTTCCTCTGGCGGCTACGGCGGGGGCAGCTACGGCGGAAGCCGTGGCGGGTACAGCGCGGCGCCGCGTAGCGCGCCTAGCTATGGTGGAGGTGGCCATTCTTCCGGAGGAGGCGGCGGAAGTCACTCTGGCGGTGGCGGAGGCGGTCATCCCAGCGGTGGAGGTGGGGGTGGCCATTCGAGCGGTGGCGGAAGCGGACACTCCGGAGGCCATCACTAACAAGTTGATGTAAATGTAGCGGTGACAGAGGCGGGAAGGGCGTGCTAACCAGCACGCCCTTTCTTTATGGCTGAGTAGTCCTAAGGCCGTGCATACGCCGGGCTGTCGGGATCCGGGCGGTCATAGTCCCGGCCGTACTTGTTCTTGTGAGCAACTTCAAGATTGGATTCGGCCAGGCTGATGTTTCCGAGAAAAGTATCGCCCGAAGTGACGGTAATTTCGCGCTCCACCGCTTGCAGTGCATCCGGCGCAACTGAAGGATGGAAGACGTGTATCTGGTAGCGTCCCGGCATCACGCCGCCAATGTTAATCTCGCCGCGCCAGTTGGAGATGGCATAGTACGGCGTATTCAGCGCGATCACGACCGCGCTCATTTGCGGATGAATGTTGCAGAAGATGTAAGAGATTCCCGGTTTGTCGAATTGAACAAACTGCGTGCTTCCGCTTTCGTACAGCCCAAGATCGAAACGTTTGCCGTCGAACAGCGAAAACACATTGTGAAAAAAAGGATCGTGATTGGGGAACTCAACCTTCCCGCCCGCCGGAATTACCAGCAGGGAAGGATGAAAGCTTTTATCTTTCTGAACGAGTTGCGGAATTTGTGCTGCCTGCTGCCGCGGAGTCGAGGGCGCGGCCGTCGCCCCAAGCGGTGTGAGCCACACCACAACTCTCGAAGCATCGCCGACGTGCCGTCCGTTTCTCGTCAGCTGCACTTTACCTTTGAGGTCGACATTTTGTGCAGCAGCGAACCCGCACATCAGCACGATGCAGCACAACGAGCGGCAATAGTCGAGGCGAAGCATCTTCAGAAAAGCACTCCCATGGCCAGGTTGATTTGGTTCGTCGTACTGGCTGCGCTATAGACGGGAAAGCTACGCAAGCGTCTGAATTCGGCGGAAAATAGCAGGTCAGATCGCGGTCGGAACACCAGGTTGCCGAGCGCGCCACGGTTGCGCCCCAGGATGGTCGTGAAGTTGTTGGAGTCCACGGCGAAGCCCCGCACGTCGCTGGCAAACGCATCGTCCTCCGCGAACACCCCATTCAATTCCAGCTTGGGTGTGAGTTGAACTTTCATTTGTCCCCACCCCCCTGCGGAATCGAGACCTCGGATGCGCGTCGATGCCGAGGAGGGATCGCCACCGAATAGCACAGCCCGGCCAATGCCCGCTCCCAGGCCTCCAACGCCTCGGCCCCGATAGAACTCGCCGGAAAGAGTCAAGCGGCGGAGAATTGGAATTTGCCAATCGGTCATACCAGCCCAGGCATCCACATATCGGTCCCATGACCAATTCTGCCGGCCGTAATATCCCGCGACGGCAAAACTTAATGGATGCTCAAACACCGGCCGTGACCAGACGCTGCGCACCGCGTACGCCGGCCGGCCAGATTTTTCTCCAGCCTGCGCCGAGCGGTAGAACGAATTGTAGGGAGGTTCCCAATCCAGATTGTCGAGAAGCCCTGCCTGCAACGTTACCGTTTGCTCATGGGAAAGATCGAAGCGATGCTCCACGCGAATCTGAGGAGTCCAGCCCCATAGATTTCCCGCATACGCAAAAGCCGGAGTCGCCAGCGACGCGAAGGAGGTAGGGGACAGCGGCGAAAAGAACAGTGAATCCTGCCCCGCAATTACCGAGCTGTTTTTCCAATCCAGGCGCAAGCTCGCGGTCTGCATGCGCGCGATGCCAAAATTAACTCCGTTGGGAGTCGATGGAAATCCTCCCGCGAAATCGAACTGCACACTGGCGGAACTTTTTGCGCCAGCCACATTGGGTCCGAAGATCTCCAGTCCAATCTCGGTTTGGCGCAACGTTGCCCCAATGCTTGCCTGAGGATCGCCGGGGGCGACGGGTTGCGCATAATTGGGAAAGTCCAGGTTGTCGGAAGCTCCAACGTTATGAAAAGCGTTCATCAGCACGATTCCGGAAAGTCGCGCGCGATACTTGGCGGCCGTTTCCACCTTGGTCTGATACTGCTCGTTAATCTTCGAGCCCAACAACTGCGTGGACTCTTCCAATTTCTGAATCCGGTTCCCCAATCCCTCCTCAGTGTTTTGAGAGTCTGCGCCGGTTGCAGCCGTAGAAGATGTGTTTGCGCTGTTTTGCGCAGACTTCTCCGAAGGTGGTCGAGAGAAGTCCCCGCCCGTGGAAGCCGCCAGCGATCCCAGAAGCTTGCGCGTATCTTGCAGCTCCTGCCGCAGTTCGCGCATCTCGGAGCGCGACTCCGCATTTTCGATTCTCATCTGCTCGATTACCGTGCGCAACTCCCGCACTTGCGACTCAAGCTCACGCGGCGAAGCATCTCCAGATCGCGTGTCCGCGGCGGGCGTGGCTTGCTGTGCCAAGCTCATGCCAAGTAAAAGAACGAGAGCCGAGGCTGATTGGACACCGATACGCAGCGAAACAATTCCTGATTTCTTCACACAACCTCCTGCGCGACAATGCGGATTCGTCGTGAATCGAGAAAATAGGAAGCGAGATTACGTTTCCGAATGTCGAATTGAGTTTTCAGTTGCTCGATCGCCATTTCCAGACAACAAAGAATCACCTTTTCGTCCGCCGTCCGCGGAGCCCTGGGGAACGTCTCCGGGAATGGTGATTCGAAAAACTGTTCGAGCATCGGCAGTGCGCTCCGTCACGACATTGCCGCCGTGGTCCTGCACGATCTTCTGCACGACTGTGAGGCCGAGACCCGTACCATTTTCTTTTCCAAAACTTACAAAGGGATGAAACAGCTTCTCGCGAATCTCCACTGGGATGCCGGGACCGTTGTCGGAGACTTCAATTCTGACTGTCGCACCGCTCCTGTCCCTACTGTTCCGGTCCATACTGTTCCGGTCCATACTGCTTCGTTCAATGCTGTTCCGGCCGATGGTAACTAAGACCCGGCCCTCGCTGCCAGGCGCAGCCTCACACGCGTTTAAAAGAAGGTTGTATAAAGCGCGCTCCAGTTTGCGCGGATCGAACCATGCTGAACTCTGTCCATTCGCGCGTACCTCGATCAGCGTGCCCTGATGGCGCGGGTGGAGTCGCACCGCCTGCATGGCTCGTTGCGCCGTCTCGACCAAGCTCGCGTAAGTTGGGTTCATTGATTCTCTGGTTCGCGCGAATTCCAGCAGAGAATCGATGAGATCGGTCATCTGGTTTACGCCAGTGCGAACCTCCTGGTACAGCTCTTCCCGCTGCGCAGAAGTGAGGCTGCCGTCGCAAAGAAACTCAGAATTAGCCACAACGGCGGCCAGCGAATGACGCAGGTCGTGCGAAATCGAACTGGCCATGCGTCCAATGGTCGCCAACTGTTCCGACTCCAACAGAGCCTGTTGCGTTTTAAGCAGGCTGGATCGCATACGGTCGAAGGCCGAGGTAAGCTCCGCGACTTCGTCGCTCCCTCGGGGGTCGAGCGGATGGTGAAAATCTCCATGCTCCAACGCGCGCACGCCTTCCACTAAGCTGGACAACGGGCGCGTGAATGTGTGGGAGATCAGGAACACCAGCCCGCTACCCACTAACACCGCTGTAAGGCCGAGCAGCAGCAGCAACCGATTCAAATTTCCCAGAAACTTCGCGGCCTGATCGTACGATCCCAGCACGGTCAACCGCACAGGTGTTTCCCGCTGGCCGGACAAATCGAGCGAAGTCGCTACAAAGTTTTCCTTGCCAACTTCAACATCCCGCAACCCGCTTTGCGAAGAGTTCGCCGCCAACGCCCGCACGCCAGGCTCCTGAACTTGAACTGGAGTCAGGGTAGTGGCCACGATCTCATCGCCGTACGAAAAGGCGACCTGACTGGCTGATACCTTACTAACCTCACGCGCGATGCGGTCATCGATTTCATATCCGATGATCAGGAAACCAAGCAGCGATCCCTCGGTCTTGGAACCGAAGTAAACCGGCTGCATAAAAGTTTGGTAGAGATGGTGGGATCCGAACCACCAGTGGCTGGAATCCTCTTCATTCAACGAGCGCTGGAAATACGTTTGCGCTGCATCCCGGGTGAAGCCCCGAGATTTTGTATGCAGGGCAACTACGGCCCCATTGCGGTTAGTCAAAACAAGGAGATCGCTACCGGTCAACGGCCACACGTCCCTCGACGCGTCTTGAATCGTCGCCGGATCATGAGCCGTCATGATGGATCGCGTGATGGGAAGATCGGCCACCAACTCCGCCGAATGGGTCAACATGACTTCCCGGTCATGCTGAAAATTCTGGAACGTCGTCACCGAGTTCCGCAGATCCTGTACGATTCCTTCCCGAACATGTTTTTGCACACTATGCCGGACCACAAGAAGACTCGTCGCCGTGAGGCCCGCGGTGATGAGCACCATGGATAGAAGAAACCGCGTGCGCAGCCTGGTGCGAGCCACTAGCGTGCCTCCGGAATGTCCTGGGAAAGCTGGCGAGGCGGGTTCTGATGAGGAGTCCAAAATATTCAGCGCACGAACTTGTAACCCATTCCATGCACTGTACGGAAGTGCACGGGACTGGCCGGGTCGCGCTCCAGTTTCTGTCGCAGTTTCAGGATATGGTTATCCACGGTGCGGGTCGAGGGATAATTTTGGTATCCCCACACTTCGTTCAGCAACTCATCCCGGCTGATGACTCGATCCGCATTATGCACCAGAAACTGCAACGTCTTGAATTCTTGCGCGGTCAGCACCACCACCTTGTCGTCGCGCAGCACTTCCATCTTTTTGAAATCGATGGAGATGCCGTCGAAATTCACTCGGCTGACGTTCGCCGTCCTTGAGGTACGCCGCAGCGCCGCTCGTACTCGCGCCAGCAATTCCCTGGGACTGAAAGGCTTGGTTACGTAGTCGTCGGCTCCTAACTCGAGCAGCAGAACTTTGTCGGATACGTCGCTGGTTGCGCTGAGAACCACGATCGGCAAGCTCGGCGCCTGCGCCTTGATTTCCTTGCAGACGTCGCTGCCAGAGACTTTGGGCAGGCGCAGGTCGAGAATGACGACCGCCGGCGCCGCTGCCTGAAAGCTTTCCAGCGCTGACTTCCCATTCGCTTGAATCTCAACCGCATAGCCCTCGGACTCGAACAGCCGCTTTAAGGCTTTCTGAACCGCGGGATCATCCTCGACCACTAAAATTCTTCCCGGCGCCCGCGTGGCATTCGTGGCATCAGCCATTCTGGCTGCGGCGGCAATTGGTATTGCGGTTTGCCCCATACTCTTACCCTCTCTGGATTGGCCTGTAGTCGGAAGGATTACAGATAACTTGCGGGATCGGCCCAAACTACCCCGCAACCACTCAAAGCTTACAACTTTTCCGCCCATTTTCCGCCCATCAGCTAAGGTTTGACAAATCTTTTACATTTACAGCGCCTGGGAAATCGACCCCACGGCGAGGGGCTTGCTACGGAATTCGCATCCGGAGAGGCCAATCTGCTATTGAATTCCATTAAAGCCTGTGCCGTAGAATGTTCTTAGCTTGCCCGTTCCTGCTGAATTCGATCATTTGCGCGTGGTCTTGGTAGACGCGCGCAATCCTCTCAACATCGGCGCTGCTGCCCGGGCGATGAGCAATTTCGGGTTCCTTCATTTGCGAGTGGTGAATCCCTACGATGTGGCCTTTCAAAATGCCCGTTCCGCCGTGGGCGCGGCCGACCTGCTGGCTAACGCCGAAAAATTCGAAACCGTAGCCGAGGCCGTTGCCGATTGCTCGCTCGTGGTCGGAACCACGGCGGTTGGCCATCGCGACCTGCAGCATTCCCTCCACCGCTTGGAACCAGGCGCACGGCTCATTCGACGCCATCTCGCGACGGCCCGCTGCGCCCTTCTGTTCGGATCGGAGAAATTCGGCCTTTCGAATCAAGACATGAGCCACTGCGACTGGCTCATGCACATACCCACTCGGGAAGAACATTTCTCGATGAATTTAGGACAGGCAGTCGCCGTGTGCTTGTATGAATTGAAGCGCGAGTCTCGCGCGCGCCTTAAGTCAGAGAAGGGAAGTCCTGCCTCGTCTGCCGAGGTAGAGCGGATTTACGAAACTCTGCTGACGGCGCTCCGGGCCAGCGCCTATCCCAAGCTGAATACCTCGGATTCTTTTCAAGGCGCGGTTCGACGTATGATTCGCCGTCTGCGCTTGCAAAGCGGCGACGCCGAATTCCTGCTCGGCATGTTGCGCCAGATTGTCTGGAAGTTGAAGAAAAACAGTGAAACAGAAAGCTAGGCGTTTTAGGGCTTCACTTCTTCGGGAAGTATTTGAATCGATGTTCGGCCGAACTGAAAGTGGAGCAGCCACTCGCTGGCGGCGGGTCGTCCATCCACCTGAGGAGGATTGAATTTCCAACGCTCGGCCGCCGCCAACGCCTTATTCGCAAAATATTGGCTCGGTCCGTGAGTGAGGAAGTTCGCCTGCGTAACATTTCCCGAAGGGTCCACCGCAACCTTGACACTCACCTTCAGTCGGCCGGTGATCGTGTTCAGCGCGTTCCGTGAAACCTCCGGCTCAACTTTTTGAAGTACGCTGCCTCGCGTCACTCCGTTTTGCCCGCCGTTCGAAGAAAAGGGCACTGGAGATTGCGTTGCCGGAGTATCGGCCGGTCCCGGGGAAATTGCCGATTGCGAATCCGTTGCGCGAGTCGGCGCGCGATGGACCAGTATTTCCACGCTAAGCCACACTCCCAGCAGCAGCGCTGCGAGAACGATACCTGCCAGGATCCACCGGTTCGAACTAGGTCGCGGCTTCTTCTGCTCCTCCACTTTCGCCGCGCTGGTCACGCTGGGCGCTCGCAACCGTCTGAGGATATCGTGCACTGTGCCGCGCTGTTGCGGATCGATTTGCAGACACTGGCGCGCAATTTCATAAAGAGGAGGTGGAATTGTCTTAGGCACCGCGACCGCGCTTCCATTGCCGGTCGATACCTTCGGCGCATTCTGCGTCATGACCGCAAGCAGCGTCACTCCCAGAGACCAAATATCTGCTGCCGCCGAGGGCCCCGTTATCGCCACCTCAGGCGCGTCGTAAGCACTGGCAGATCGAGGGCCGTCAACTTCGCCGATTTTTTGTATGCTGTCAGTAGAAAGCTTTAGCTGGTTATCAACCGCCGTGATGTTGGAAGGCGCGATTCGAGTATGCACAAATCCCGCCCGGTGCAAGTGACCCAGCGCTTGGGCTACCGGAGGCAGCATTTCGGAAGCTTCAGCCGGGGAGAGCGGGCGCACCGGCAGGACCTCTCCGAGATTCTCTTCCGCGCATTCCATTACCACATAAAGAAGTCGCGTCCCGTCGATCTGGCAGCGCCCCCATTCAAACAGCTGCATCAAGTGCGGATGAGAAAGTTTGGCGATGCTCACCCAGCGGGAAAGCTGCGCATCTTCGTCCAGATTTTTCGCAGGAATGAGCTTGATGGCGGCCTTCCGCGCGCCAGCGCGCTCCGTCAGGAAAACGGCGCTGTGGTCCGAACCACCCAGCCACTGCCGCAGCGGGAACTTCCTGTCGACAACTTTACCCGCCCACGTTTTCCCGAGTCCTGCCGGAGTGTTCATAGTCTGCGACATGGCGAAGCGTTATTCTATTCCAGAGCCAGGGTTCACGGGCTGCAAAGTTCGGTGGAAAAACCAAAAATTGTCGTACGCCGAGACCTCGAAAATAGCTGCAAGAGAAACGATGTGAGTCTCGGAATTCCTAAGACGCGTCCGACACCGGGGTCAAACGGAGACTACACTCCAACTCCCAGCATCAGAGTTTGTATCGATACGGCAGCCTCCTGGAGAGGGCCACTCCCTGTAGCTGCGGAGCGCGAACGAGATAAGACGCAACCCGCGCCTTATCTCGTCTCTCGTTTAAACCGAATCGCGTAACCTGAATCGCGCAACTCGGATTGCGCTCTAGTGGCGCCCGCCGCTATGTCCACCCGCATGGCCACCACCCCGATATCCGGGGAGCGCGTGCTCACCCTTCGCTTCATGCCCTGCGTTACCTACGTTGCCTCGCCCATCTCGCGCCTCGTTTCCCTCGAAATGGTTGAAGCGCTCCGCCCCGCGCCCCGGCAACGGTCCAGCGTAACCGTGATGAGGGTCAAACCGGTTATCGACATGTCCGTAAAAGCCGTGAGGGCCGTGAAACCACGGGCCTGCTCCAAGAAACACTCCGCCAACAAACCAATCGGGCCCGTAGTAGCCGTAAGGAGCACAGTCATATGGGGCATAGTCGAAGTATCCGTAAGGACACACGGGAGCCGGTCCGATGTTTACGCCAACGGAAACCTGAGCTGGCGCCACCGGGGAAGAGCATAAAAGGCCAGCTACGAGAACCGCGAAAGCAAGCGCACTGATTTTGAACATGATTTCTCCTTCATTCGTTCAGAGTTTCAGCTTGGACAGCTGAGGGGCAGCATAATACCGATGATCAATAGTGGGCAAAGCAATTGTTGTAAGCAAGCCGTTACACTCGTTGACTCGGTCCCGAGTCTAAATGCGATTTTTAAGACCGGACCCTCCCATTCCAAATAACCGTTAATTCCTGCCCTTCGTCCGAAGCGAGCCCTTCCAGCCTTTTGGAATATGTTAGATTGAAAAGACGTGGGCGCGTAGCTCAGTTGGTAGAGCAATGCCCTTTTAAGGCATGGGTCGCAGGTTCGAGTCCTGCCGCGCTCACCAGAGTTTTCAAGAACTTAACCGCCGCTGGCGCGACGGGCACTGTAAGTTAACTGTAAATTAAGAAAAACGGACTGTGGAAACCTCTTCACTGCACCGTTTCCGTCCTCCGAATTTCCGCTTCTAGTTGCGCCATCCCAGCAGTCACGTTGTGCTCGCGAATCTTGATGTACGACTTTCGCGTCGTCGTGACGTTGGCATGACGAAGGATCCGCTGGATCGTCAGATCAGGCACGCCCAGATCGTTCAAGTTACTCCCCAAACCGCGCCGGAACGCATGCCAGCCGTGCCACGCAACTATGTGGGAGCGGCGGCGATACTCGTGCGGCTCGCTGTCCTTCGCAGGGCACGCGGCTTTGAGTTTTCCGCACTCCTCGCAAGCGTTGAGTATCGGGTCGATCCGGTCACAGAAGACATTGTGAAGATCAAGCGAAGTGCCGACTCCAGTTGCAAACATCACTCCAGAGGTCGGCAATTCTCCAGTATCGGAATCGGCTAGGCCCGCGCGGTAGCGATCCAAAAGATCGCGCACAGTTGGAATCAATGGCACAGTGTTCTTACGCGCCTCCGTTTTCGTCTCCCCGCGCTTGCCGTTGACGACGCCTGAAAGAACTGCGATCTCCCCGCTGTCCGCGTCATACGCTTCCCAGCAAAGCCCTCGAATCTCGCTTCGACTTAGCCCAGCATAGCCCGCGAGTGCGATGATGACCCGCGTGCTTTCGTGCTGGATCAGGCTCAGCATTTGCCGAATTTCCGCCAAGTCATAAGCGTAAGTCGCCTCTGAGGGTAGACCGTTCGGGAGTGTGATCTCACGGCACGGATTGGCTCCGATCCGGTAGCCCAGCCCGATCCCGCGCTTGAATATCCCACTGAGCATGCTGCGCAATTTGTGGAGCGTTGATTTCCGCATCGTGGGGTTGAAACGGCCAATTTCTGAGAGCGTTGCTTCGGCCTGCGCCGTGGTGAAATCGCGCAAGAGGTAGTCGCCGACGTAGGGCTTGAGGATGTGCTTCCAATAGTATTTGTAAACGGTGACCGTGGATGAGGCTAGGCGCTTTTCGATGTCGGGCAGCCATGCGGCGTCCACGAATTGCGCAATAGTGTTGCACATTTGAGGAGCGCTGCGACTGCTGTTGACGCCTTTCATAAACTCCCGCTGCAACTCCTCAATGTATTTCGGCGGACGCTTCAGCCGCTGGTGCTCCTTCAGGACGGAAGCGAGTTTGTGGGTTAAGTTCTGTTTGCGAACCCGCTCGCCGTTCTCGATCCTCCAGTCGGCGAAACGCAGGTACCAGGAATCGCCGAACCGTTCGACTGAGCCTTTCTGCTCGCGATTGCGTGTTTTCATTACTTTCCTCCTTTGCTTTTCTTTTTTGCCGTTGCTTGACGTGCCTTGCCAGCTTTGCGCGCTCGCTCGATGCGTTCTTTCTTTGTGAGCCGCGCTGCGCTGGATTTACCGCCTTTACTGCCGACCTTCGCGAAATAGCGGCTGATTTCGTCTTTGTCCATTGGGTGTTCCTTTCTACCTAACCTGCTTAGCTGCCATAAACAGAATACCAGCTAAGCAGCTAAGAACACAACCCAATTCTAGCGTTTGCATATCTTGTCCCCAAGCATCGCCATGATGCAGTTGAGGGAGCCGCAGACGTGTTGCTGTGCGTGACCGTGTTTTTTAACAGGGGTCCGACGTTGTACCCCTGTTGCTAGTTGACACTGAAACTTCCCACTCCGGAGATTGTTGCGGAAGAGTTCGCGCCCTAGTTTTCCACATCCCTTACGCTGGATAGACAATCTGAGGGTTAGACCACCTCTAAAATTCCGCTGTGCGGCATGAGCACAGCCCCGCTCTTGCGCGATCTCCTGAACGCCCTACCACAGAGCCGACATCGCCTCCGCGCGCTCAAATTACGCTTCCGGCGACGATATTCTTTCTGGCACGGAGCGGAACAGGTGCAGCCTCCTCGCTTCACCCTGTCTTCGGGAATCGGCCCGGCGCACAGTATGCAGTGAAAAATGAACTCCATTGAATCCTCCGAGTCCGCTAAGTGGACGTGAAAAAGTGGGCGGGGGCTGGCCAAGGAGATGAATCAAGAGAAAGCCAGCCCCCAAGGTTCGCGGAGCTTCAAGGAACGCGAACCAACCCACCACAGGGTGGAAGAAATCACCCTGCCTGCGCGCATGGAAGCAATGGGACCACACGCGCAAACCTGAAAACCAAGAGGGGCGGCGCCGCTTGGCGTAGTGTTTACGCGCCGCCGCTCTCCTTACGCTGGCATTTACCAGCGCAAACTTCAGACGGAAATATTCAAAGTGTTACCCGTTTTTGTGACCTTGGCACCCAGGCGAATCAATTCCTCAAGACTCACGTCGGAGTCCGGCTGTGCGACGTTCAGCGCCTTCGTAAGCCTTTGCTGCAAGGCTGGCGGCGCGGCTTTGATCGCGCGGACTAACTTCGTCTTTAATGTGCTCGCATCGAAGTGCTCAACACCCAAGCCCAGCAATTCGTGAATGATGCTTTTCAGCGTCGCGGTCAGGATCGCGCTGTCAGCGGGGTTTGGCGTCGCGGCTTTTGCGAGGCGATTGTTTAGCAGCGCCCTTTCCAGTCTTCCAGTCGTCGTGGCGGCCTTCGCTCCAGTGGCGACGCTTATAGGCTTCGACGGCGTCCAACCCGAGCCGATCATGCTCACGTCTGCCGTTGCCGTTGGTCGAGCCATGCCTTTCAGCCGGGAATCCTGATCGCGCACGGTTTGGGCAAAAGCCGCGTCTTCGATTTCGCGGGACCGTTCGTTGAACTCGGCTCCGGCCAGATTCTCAGTGAGCTGATCGAGAGGGAGATGACGAATCTCCGTGCCGTTGTCGCCAAAAAATTGACTCGCCAGTGGATGCGCTTCGCTCGCGGGCACCGTGGCCTTGATCGAACGGGCCAACTTCAGAAGTTCGTCGCGATTTCCCGCTGCCAATCGTGCTTTGTTGATTTCCATGTGTCTCCTCATTTCTCCGAATAGTTTGTCGAGCCTCGCTGTGCTGTGCTTTTACGGGCGCATCCCGTGGCTCAATCGTTCCAAACGCTGCGCACCATCGAACGCCGCGCGCCGCGCCATCTCCCCCATATACTTGCGCGAGCGCAACTGAATGAGAGCCTCGATGAGTTTCTTTGCTGCGTTGTCGCGCACATTGAGGGTTGCTTCCGCTTCTTCGATCAGACAGTCCGTTTGTTCTTTTTCTTCGGCGACGGCTCGCAGTTGGCCAAGCCGAGACTGCTCGGCATAGAGCGGCTGAAGGCGCGCTTGCAGATCGGCGAGTTGTTCCCTCTTCGTCGCAATGACGCGCCCGAAGCCGAGCAACTTTTCCCGCAGGTCTTCGATCTGCTTTGCCAACTTCTCGGTCGGCGCTCGCCTGCCTTGTACTACTTCAGCGGCGGCTTCGGCGTAGGAACTTTGAAGCTCAGACAGAAGGCTATTTGCTTCCCGCTGTCGGCTTTCCCATTCGGAAAGGTCCGCTCTCGCCCGTCCGATTTGCTCATCGAGTTGTTCGATGGCCTGCTCCAAATCGACGCTCGGTTCCACTGCTGCGCTCGTTGTCATCGTCGTTTCTCCTGTTTTGATTTTTCCAACTAAGCCAATTTGCCAAACAAAAAATCAAGAAATCCCGGCTTCGCCTTCTCCGTTTTGGGGTGCTCCGGCTCTGGCGTCGCTGCTACGACCGGGTTCCGGGAATCCCATTTACACCGCGCGCAGTAGGCGTAGGAGTCGTATTTCGCGAGCGCCACGTTTCCGCAGTCTGGGCAGGCGTCCGGCAACTTGGTCCGATAGGTCGTGACGCGGTTGTTCTGCATCGCCAAGTCCTTCAGTTCTCCGAATGTCCGGCTCTTGCTGCGAAAGCGGTTGTCCGGAACTTGCTGCTGCGCCTTCAATTGCGCGTCCAGGTCTGCCACGTCGTAAGGCTGCGTCTTCAACGGAGAAAAACGGTCGTTTATTTCTTGCGCGCTCATTCCGGGATGCTCTTGCTTCGCTGCCGCGATCTGTTCCAGTGCTTGGCCCACCCAGCCGCTCATAAAACCGCCTCCCTTGCGTAATTTGTTAATCGCCTGACTCAACGCATCGGCGGCGTCATCGTGTTTTCCACCACAGCACGCGGCGGCACACTCGTCAATGAAGCGCGGCACCCAAGATGCGATACTCGGATGTGGCAGGATCACGTTGCCGCTTTCCACGTCCGGCGCGGCGGCGTGCAATCTCGCTTCTTTGCTGCCAGTCGGCTCTACTGCGACCAAGCCGCTAAGCTCTGTCCGTAGCTCATCGAGAATCGCGCTGCCATTCGCGCGGTCTTCGACAAACTTGCGACGCGCTTCGGGATGCCGCGCGGAGAAGGCGATTACGGCCTTTTTCGTTTGTGGAAAATCCAGCCTGTCCCACACGATGTCCACGCCGATATACTTCATCGCTTTCTTGCGATGCACCAAAAGCCCGCAGACAGGATCAGAAGTTTCCTTACCCTTGAAGCTCATGTCCCAAGATTCGACGCTTTCGTCGAACTCATCGGGCAGGACCACGCAGCCCTCAATTCGCGGATCGCCGGGACGTGTGTAAAACCTCCACCAGAGCCGCTTGATAATTCCGCCTTGCTCCGGCGCGGGCGATTGCTGACACTGCGAACTCCAAACGCGCGGACGTGCTTTCAACCCCTCGACTACTGACGGTGTAAAGCGCTCAGGAAAAATCACATCAGCCGCGCGCCGCCGAAACACTTTTCCGCTGATCGGGAAGACGAACTCCGTGTCCTCTTCCGCCTCCAGAGGAATCCGAAGATGCAAGAACTTCCCCTTCTGTGTTTCGAGTACGTGTCCCGTTGGGTCGTCTTCGGCAACTCTCTGGCTTACGTAAACGTAAACGCTTTGCGCGGGATCGTTTTGCTTCGTGGACCAAGTGCTGTCAATCCAGCGATTCGTTGCAGTGATTTCGGCAGCGCTGTACGCACTGTCTTGGCTCAGTAGATCGTCTGCGACCAGAACATCGCCGCCGAATCCTGTGACAGTTCCGCCAACTGAACTTGCCGTCATTGATCCGGTTTTGTCGTTTGAAAAATCGTCAATCTTGTTTCTGTCGCCACTGATGGCGAAGCGGTCGGCAAACCGCTCCTGAAACCAGCGAGAACAGAACAGGTTGCGCTTTTTCAAGTTGTGCTCCGAACTCAACGAGGCGGAGTAACTCGCGCACAAAAACCGCGTGTGGGGATATTTCAGCCACGTCCAGCACTCCCAGCAGATGAGCAAGGTAGATTTTCCAGACCTGAATGGAAAATTGATAATCAGGCCGAGCAAATCCGGGTAGCGCTTTTTGAACTCGCCTGTTGAAACCAGCGTGAGCCATTCGGCAAGCAAGTCATAAACCCAAGACCATACGAGCGGCGTTTTCGGTTCAAGGATGTGCCAACTTGCGCGAAAGAATGCCGCGAAGTTGTTTTCGAGGTCCGCGTTTTCGCGTAGCTTCCGCCGCTGCGCCAATGCGTTTCCGAAGCCGTCGAGTTTGAATCTATTGCTCATTTGCTGCCTGACTGTCTGCGTTCCCACCATGCCGTTAAAACGGGACTGCCAAAGCTGAACCGAACATAGCGGCCAAGCTGAATATGCGGAATCGGATCAACGGCGCGGCTCCGGCATTGCTCTCGCACCCAGGACGCGGGCACTTTCCATCGCTTCGCCAACTCTTCAGCCGTCAACACTTCGTAGAACGGCCCGCCCGCTGGTGGCTCGACTTTTCGCAGTTGATGAAGTGCGCTCATGCCGATGCCCTCGTTTCTCCGTGTCCGTTTAGCGGACTGGTACAAGTGAGCGGTCTTCGCGGTGGACCGCTCACTTGTACTTTTGGCCTTTGGTACAAATGAGCGGTCTTGCTGGTGGACCGCTCACTTGGGGGGGTGGTCCTGTGATTGGACAGAGTATTTGACCTAGGTATACTGCGAGCTTCCGCCACAGCCATCTTTTCCAGATCGCGATCCATGACCAGCCGCTCATGGACCTCGCCGAGCAGCCGTTGGAACTTGTCGCTATCGAGCGTGAGACGGTAAGTCGAAACTTTACAAATTGCGCCGTCCTTCGCACGGTTCACTTTCACCAAGCCGATATTTTCAAGTTGCCGGATGACCGTGGTGATCGTGGAGCGGGACATCTTGCCGGAATAACGTCCTAGGCCGCGAGTGCTGATCGTCGCCTCACCCGTCGCAGGGTCCGTGAAACACGCCAGAGCAACCAAGATCGCCCGCCCGCCGTCTCCCATCCACGCCCAAGCTCCCGCTCGTACTAGAGGCTCAAGTGGAAATTGCGAAACTCCCACACGCGACGATTGCCATCGTTCGGGACGGCGCATCTTCGCCTCCTTCGCAATCACCGGAACGTCAAAACGGGCTGTGATCCAAACCACAGCTTCGGCTAAAGTGCAGCCGAGGTAGGCCATGACCAGATCAATCACAGAAAGCCCGCGCGCATCGCAGACGTGGCACTTTGCGCGGTTCCTGAAAAACGAGACAGACGGGCTGCGGTCGCCGTTCTGGTGCTGCCCCACTCGCCAGCAGTGCGCCGCCCTCCGTCCGGCGGTCTTAATGCCGAGCCTCGTCGCCACGTCGAAGATAGAAATCTCGCGTCGCATAAAATCCATATCCGGCAGTTCGCGCGCCTTCCTCATCGCGCGCAGCCCTCTTCTTCAGGATCGGAATAGCTCAGCGGTTCGGCTGGAAACAAAACCGACTGCGGCTCTTCCTGGCGAATCCGCTTCAGGCGATACCAGCCGCGCCTCCGGCCCTCGCTGATCTCCAGTCGGTTCTCAATAACAAACACGCCTTCTTCAGCGAGCTTCTTGCGTAAACTGAAAAGCCTAGCGCAATATCGCAAACTCACTGCCGACAGGTCGCGGGCACTCACCCACTCGCCGCCCTTGAGCAACTCTAAAATTCGTCGCTCCTGCCCTTTGTCCTCAATCAGGCCGCGCTGTGGGCTTGACGCGCGTTCTCTCTTCGCGATATGTTCTGCCATCGAGACTCCGCATCCGCCCTGTGCCATTGCCGACCAGCAACGCAGGGCTTTTTTTATTTTTGCTTGCTGTGCTGTGCGGAACTCAGGCAACCTCAACGTCCGGAAACATCTCCGCTTCGACGGCAGACAAAAATCGAGAACGGTCGAGCAGAAATTGAATCAGCGCCGCCCGCTCCGTGTGGCTCAGTTCGAGCCGCCCGGTTTCTGCTGCACTCAAACGCGCCACTGGAATCCCCAGCGCCGCTTGAATGTCAGCCTGACGGATGCCGAGATAATTGCGCACCCGCCGCAGATGCCGAATGCTTGCTGTCGCTGTCGCTCTCATTGCAAGCAAAAGTTATCCCAAAACCCGTTTTCAGAGTTGTCCATTTGGAGGGAGATTTACGGAGGCTCGTGCAGACGGTGACTGTTTCTTTTCAGTTAGTTAAGCTGTGGAAAAAGCTCGGAAAGTTTTTTACGAAATGTCGCTGGCTGAATCTCGTACTCCCATGCGCCCCAAGCGTTATAGAGCTGCGCGGGCTGCGGAAGTTGTGCCGAGATTAGCGACTGGAGAGTCGTTTGATCGTGGCGAAGAAAGCTAAGCAGGGAATCGAGGTACGTTTTCAGATACGGGTAAACGTCGTCCTTGGCGGTCGCAATCGTCTCCTCGACGTGGCGTAGCAGATCATCCGATTTAGGCGGGCGATTGGTCTTCCTGTCGGGCTTCGCAAAATCACCCCGCATCCCTCGCAGGAAGAATCGCAACTCCTCGACGGCTTTACGTTTGTATTGATGCTCCGCGAGTGGCCGTGGCGCTTTCCCTTGGAATCGAAGCGACGCTAGTTCGCAGGCATCGCCCATTTGCTTCGAGAGTCCGGCGCACTGCTCTTCGAGGTTCCACATAATCATTCGCAAGCGTACAGACTCGCTGAGAAGAAGCCACCAGCCCGCCGTTTCCGCCTGCTGAATGATAACCCCGTCGAATAGAGTGAAGCAGTCGGACGGAAACCTCTGTGGTTTGCCCTGCGTCCGTGCGGCGATAACGCCTGCAAGCTCCTCGACGGACACTGACCGCGCGATTATCAATTGATTGGACGAACCGCCGTTCCCACTCGCCGCGATCAAACAATCTTTCCAGACGGTGAGCAACTCCCGAGAGATCGCCGCAGAGATGGACTCCCGGCTGGCATAGTCTTCGCGCGTGAGCCGATGAATGATACTCGGAGCGCTAAGTCGAAGTTTAGAGAGCATCATTTGCCCCGCTTCACCCTCGCCGCTGCTGCCCTGCGGTCTTCCATCGCCTTCTTGAAGGCAGGATCGCGCTTTGCAGCCTCTTCGTTCAGCATTCTGCCGCGCTCCAGATTGTAACGCGGTTCAAATTCGGTTTCGACCGCACGATCACGCGCCCGCAGTTCTGCTGCGCGTGCTTCATCGTCGTAAGGTGCGTCAGTCCAGAGCATTTCCCGTCCTCATCTAAGCAGCTAAGACAATTGTAGGCGTGTGCGGGGGCAGGGAACAAGAGGCAAGCAGGGAGTCCGCTTAGCGGACACGGGCGCGAAACGCGTGAAGTGGCGTTAACTTACAGATCGTTTACAGCGGCACGATTACGCGCCGTGCTTTCAATCAGTTGCGGCGGACCTATGCCTGCGTGAGGCGTGGATTCGAGAAAGACGCGCGAGCACAATAATTTCAGCCGCTCGATCTCGACAGGATCAAAGTCGTTCGTTGCTTCCATGACGTGACGCGCGATCTGCAAGTCCAGGTCGCCGCCGTCGCCGTCATCGCTCTCGGCGCTCTGCGGCTGCCCAGAGTTGACGATCACGCCCACTGAAACTTTCGGCCCCGGCGTCTGCGAAAGCTCACCACTCATCCGGCCCAAAAGTTCCAGACACGATCTCAATTCTCTCAACGCGCTGATCGCACTCGCCCAAGATTTATTTTTCTTCGCGCAGTTCGCAATCTCTCGAACTTCAACGATCAGCGACTGCACACGCGACAGTAGAGTCACACTCGAAAGCACCTGCTCAGCCTCGAACGGAACCGTGCGCACAATGTTCTTTCCCATGTGAGTCTTGTGCCGTTGCAGCGCGTCAACGCTGAGTTTTGTTTGAGCCGCGATCCGACTTAGGGGAACTAAGCGCAGGATCGCTTCTTCTGCGGGCAACTTATCAGGACTTTTGCATACGGAGCAGACTCTAGGCATTTATTGATTCCGCAAGAGTTGGGACGAAAAAGGCTCTCACAGGTTGAGAGTATCAAAACGCGGTACGTCCGCGAAACGGGTACAATTTCGGCGTAAAGGAGAATCCTGTGAAGAAGAAGAAAGTCAGCTACATGAAAACGGCGAAGGCTGAGGTTAAGCTGCACTTCCGAGGGAAGCGGATTGAATTGACTGTCGTTCTGCCACCCGAGATGGAGAGGCAGTTGACCAACCGTCTGCTCAGCCCCAAGCGCCAAGGCGTGCGCTCGTAAACAGAAAGCCAGAGAGCCTTGGCTGAGTTGAGAGGGGAAGCGGTTGGGAGAGGGAAGGGGGTGTTTGGGAAGCTATCCCGGCCTCTGGGCTTCGCTACTGAAGTGGTTTTCAGAGCGGGGTATAATTCCTCGCCTCAGAAGGGGAAAGTATATGGGCGGTTTCGATGGGATCAAGCCGGTCAATTCTCCCCACGTCGAAAAAGTCGCCGCAATAAGCGCGAGCCTTCAGAAGCTCTTAGATGACAGCCTGGAGAAATTCGAGAAGACATCGGCTCTCCGCCGCGAGTTCTTTGAGAAACTAGTGATTCTCGATGGTGGGACGGTGGCTTTGAGCGTAACGCTTTTAGGAAATCTTGAATCTCGTCACATTGTCCTGCTGCTGATCTGGATGCTAGGAGCCTCATGGATTCTATTGTTGGCGAGTATGGCCTCAGCGATGTGCCGCAGTTGGTTCACTCAGGAGCATGAGCGACAGTCCACGAGCAGATGGCTGGTTGAAAACGTCATGGCTCACGAGGCCAGTCTGGTTGATCTCGCGACTCAGGTGCAAGTACCGCTCGAAGATGTTGCAAAGGGAAATGCAATCGGTGCAAAGCTCACGGAGAACCTCGAAGCAACGGAGAATCGCCTGAATGCAATCATTGTTTGGTGTGAGCGTTCTTGCATCGTGTTCACAGTCCTCGGCTTTGCGGCTCTAATTGCGTTCGCGATTGGTAATCTCGCAGCGCTCAGAGTTGATGCGCAAACGCCAAATCAAAGCCCAGCCATGGTGAGTCAAGTAGAGCCGCTTAGCTCAAAGGCTGCTAGTTGTGGTCTGCGAGCCGAACTGCGTAGGCGTAGCGTAAATGCGCTCTACAACCCAAACTCGATAAGCCTTGATTATCTTGTCACCAACAATTCGGAACGCGACTACACGTTCCCCGATACCTTCCGCGTTTTGGCGAAATCGCCTGACGGAGTATTGCACGCAGATGCTGAGCTAGGGCTACCCCCGCAACGGTTTTTCCCGCGCGGTCACGCCGTTGAATTTTCTGTGGATGTCTATCTTGGGAACTTAGTGGCACACTCCCCCACGGAAGCGGACAAAGCCGAGCTACAGAAGCAACTAGACGGAACGCAATCTTATATTTTGTTTGATAAGACGAACCACTGTGAAGTTGAACTGCCAGCCCATCCGTAGAAGAGAACGCGGCGGAAGAACATGGCAATTGACAATCCGATAGACGCTTACGAGCAGCAGTACATCAAGGAAGAGCCGACGCTGCCGAACAAACTCGCGAAGTACGCAGCCGACCTTGGATTCAAGTTGGCAATACCTGATGGCGGGCTGGCAGCGGATATTCTGCTGAAAGTCGTAGACGTGCTGTTCGATAAGCCTGCCACATTGGAACGGGTCAACGCGCTGTTCGAGTTGGTCAGCGGTGAATTTAAGAATGTAGAGAGAACCAAGGCCAACCACGAAGATGTTCAAAAGGCAATCCAGTTGGCGATCTGGTATGACAGGCATGAACGAGACGACGCCAAGCGTGATCACTATGTCAAGCTGATCGGCAACGCCGTGAGAAGCGACGAGCAAGTTCAGGACATCGCCTCGTTCGTCCAGACCATCGAGCAACTTAACGAGCGCGACTTTACCGTGCTGAAGGTGCTTAATACCGTCATGAATAAGCGGGGAGACTGGAAGCCGCAGCCGAACCCCGGAGGCGACGTTATGAAGGTTCATCCCAACACCTTCATACAGCGTGCGCAAGAGCTTGCTTTTGAAGTGGCCATCGCGCTCGGGCAGAAGACGGAAAAGAATATGTTCAGCCGCGAGGAAGGCTACGGAATCTGCAACCGACTACTGGGATTCGGTCTGGCGCACATGGTGGAGACGCAGACCCGCGAGCTTCCGCTTACAGATTACGCCTTTCGTCCTTCGACTCAGGGGATACGGCTTTTGAAACTTCTCGGAGAAGACGTGCCGAACTTCGAGAACTATTTTCAAGGGTTAGCCCTGCTCCGTTAGTAGGGGCCGCCTGTGCCCCGGTGCCCTCCAAGATGAAGCTTATGCTTCTGCCATCTTCACTCCTCACTCCTTCGACGACAGCGCGGCCTCCAACGTCTTGTCTCGTTTGTCGATTAGTTCCATGTTCCGTCCATTGCCGCAGAAAATAAATGAGGTAGCATCGTTCTCCGCGCACTCGCCGCTGTACAGTGTTTCGCCTGTCAGAATGTCAATCGCCTCGTAGCTGTACAGCGTGCCTCTCTTCCCACTCATTGCACGGGTAAATGCGCCGACGCAAGAGTGGCGGGCTGGACTAAATTCAATTCGTTCGAGAAACAAGCTGGTGTTATCGTCGGTTGCTTTTGTTACAAAGTCGTCCGCCAGACTCTTGCATCGCACCCGTCTTTGAAACACTTCGTTGCTGTCTCGATCTTTGGCCTTCGCTTGTCTATTCCGAATCGTGTGCAGCGTTTCGTCTAGTGCCGCACCCACGCAGAAGCCGAGTAGCGCACTTACCACAAGCTGCCAAAGTCCCTTCATGCCATGAAAGTGTATCAGTGATAGATTCGTGCGGCGATGTCCATAAGCAGGAGAACACAGTCCCGAGAGTTTTTCATTACCGCGATCACAACACAGGGGCAGAGGTTTTTGGAGGCGACGGAGGCGGCGTTGAAGCAGAAGGCGATTCGCCAGTAAGCTCCCCTAAGCGGGTAGCGATCAGACGGTCGTTGTCGGCTTTGTCAAAGTCAACGACTGTCCAGTAGGTTCGGCCTGAAAGACTGCTGTACTCGCATTGCAAGCTTTTGCCGTTGAGGGCGTTGATGTCATTTCCTTGAGTGTGAATGACTGTCGGCCAAGGCGGAGCACTCGCTGCGATGAGCGTAACGGGTTCCGCAATGGGGTTAAGACCGCGTTTGCCAGCCGAACCCCTTTCAGTTCGGTATAACCGGACATGAAGTGCCGGACCTTTGCCGAGATTGTTAAGCACGAGAATCACGCCCGAAGTATCGTGATGGATCACAATCGCGGGTCGAATCTGGCCTTCAAGCTGATCCTGAGCGGCAGTCGCTTGACGTTGGCTCACTTCCACCTGCTTCTGCGCTGTCTTCCTCAACTCCGCAGTCTCGCGCAGGTATTGCCAAACGAAACAAGCGGTGACAATCAGTACGACTACCTGCGCCCAGGCCGCCAACATTGCCGAGAGAGTCACAAGCCATAGTGCGAGCCGATTGGCCGAAGGTGGTAGTAGTTAGATTGATTCCCCGCGTCCGCTTAGCGAACTCCTAGCCGGAGACAAAGCAGATTTCGAGGTAATCTGCGACACCTTCAGTTTGAAAGGGACGCGAAAGACAGGTTAGAACGGCGGCGGGGTCTCCATGTCAGACCAGGCGACGCGATCCAATAACTTAGGCGCAAACTTTTCCACGGTGGCGCGCACTGTCTCCATAAACGAATCGTCGGCTTCAGGATGGACTCTGACAGATTCCAAGTTTTTTTCTGGGTCCCAAGTAATAGGTCGCGCGGGCATTTCGAGCGGCGGCTCGATCACACAGACCACCCGAACCTCATGCTCATATTCAAACATCGGTCGCTTCTGCGATACGAGGTCTAAGATTGTGGGGGTTACTTTCGTCTTTCCAACTTCGTATCTGACTTTGAGGAGCTTGCAGCCTCCCACGGACTCGCGAAGCTTAGCGAAAGTTGTTTGAATTGCAACTCCTTCGATGGATCGGCAATAAATTCGCCATAACGCATGGGATTCGTGTTCCGAACTGCTCCAGCAACTCACAAATGCCGAGCGACGCCAAAGTTTAATAATCCTCTCCGAGCGCTCCCTTGCGCTCTCTCTTGGTTTTTTTGAAAAAATGTCATCCGGTGGATGGCGGGAGATGACATAGGCGAGTTGATCGCCAGCAAGCGAAATCTCCCAAGGGTCGCCTAAGAGGTCCGCGCGAGAGAGCCAAAGCACTTTTTTGTGCAGCAGCCAGGCAAAGCGCGCGAAGCTCATGTAGCGCCATAGCTTTTCAGAGGCGTGCGGAGTAGCGCCGCTGTTTGATGACGGCTCCATCAGTTGAACAGCAAAGCATCCAGCATTTGTTTAGCCATTGCTCCCGGATTCGTTGGAACCCCCATACCCCAGCAAAACGCAACAGTTCCGTCCTCAGCCACGGCCAATTGCCAAGAATCTCCCTTACTCCCACATTTCCACGCCAAGGTGCCAGTCTCTTCATCAAACGTAGCTTGGAGGATGAGAACACCAGAACCCAAGTGCGCTCGCACTCTAATCTCCGTATTCGGCGTAACCTCGTACGCAAGAATGTCTTTTCCCGCCTTGGTATTCAAGTGGTCCGAGTTCTCCTTCACGATGCGCCGCACCTCCTGCCAAAGCGGTGTTCCGCTGGCTTTCGTGACCTTTTGTTTTTCCAGAAGGGTTTGATCTTCTACGCGTTGATCTTCCGCCTGTTTTTTCAATCTTCCCAGAGCGTAGTCCGACCAATCGTTCATAAGAAGAACACTCCTCGCTGCAAAAATGATACGCGAAACCTAGCGCTTTGTTCGCTGTAAATTAAGCTGTAAATTAAGCACCGACTGAGAGGGTTCTAGCCCGTTTGAGAGGGGGTTAGCGGCTCGTAAGTGATTGAATCCGCGCGGCAGGACTCCGAAGTGCTCCCCTTTTAAGGCATGGGTCGCAGGTTCGAGTCCTGCCGCGCTCACCAGAGTCTTCACCGCGATTCTCCCCTTCGCGTTAGGCGCAACTACCGTCGCAACCCGGTTGCAAAAAGATCCCTCCTACGTGCAAGCTGATAGCAATGCCAGAGCTGCCGGATATCGCCGCCTACATCAGCGCGCTCGAACCCCGAATTATCGGTCAGCCGCTGGAGCAGATACGGCTCGCCAGCCCCTTTCTGCTGCGAACCGCACAACCGCCCCTTGCAAGTGTAGAAGGCCGTACCGTCCGTGAACTCCGGAGGATCGGTAAGCGCATTGCTATCGGATTTGAAAATGATCTCTGGCTGGTGCTGCACTTAATGATTGCCGGCCGCCTGCACTGGCGCGCGCCACAGGCCAAGCTGGCCGGGCGCCAGAATCTGGCAGCCTTCGATTTTCCGAACGGATCTCTGGTTCTCACCGAGGCCGGAGCCAAGCGTCGCGCGTCCTTGCACGTACTCGAGGGCGAGGAAAGTTTGCGCTCTCTCGACCCGGGAGGAATCGATGTTTTCTCCAGCGATCTCGATTCCTTCCGCGCGAAACTGACTTCCGAAAATCACACGCTGAAGCGCGCCCTTACCGACCCCCACTTAGTGAACGGAATCGGCAACGCTTATTCCGATGAGATCCTGCATGCGGCGCAACTCTCGCCAATCACTCTCACGCAGAAACTCACACCGCTCGAGTGGGAGAGATTATTCGCGGCAACCCGCCACACGATTGGCTTCTGGATAGAAAAATTGCGCGACGAGGCGAAGACAGCATTCCCCGAGAAGGTCACCGCGTTTCGTAAAGGTATGGCAGTTCACGGTCGCTATGGCGAGCCGTGTCCAAGATGCGGCGACAAGATTCTGCGGATTCGCTACGCCGACAAAGAAACAAACTACTGTGCTCGCTGCCAGACGGGTGGCAAAGTCCTTGCCGATCGAAGCCTATCCCGCCTCCTGGGACCTGACTGGCCGCGAACCATGGACGAGCTCGAAGCTCTCAAGCGCCGCTGAGTACCTACCGTGATCGCAACCTTTACTTCGTCGCGGGCACGCTCTTCCCGGCCTCATCCCAAATGCGCACGCCCTTTGTTTCGTGCAGCAGCAGGCTTCCCACAACAAACGTCATGCCGGCCACAGCCATCGGGTAGTAGAGGCCGGCATAAATATTGCCAGTAGCTGCGACGGTCCAAAGCCCGATCAAGGGTAGCAATCCTCCAAAGACTCCGTTCCCTATGTGGTACGGCAGCGAAAGTGACGTATACCGAATCTTCGCGGGGAAAGCCTCAATCAGGTAGGCGGCGATTGGGCCGTAAACCAGGCACACGTAAAGAACCTGGACGAACACCAGCAAAACCAACACGGGAAGATTCGGATTCGGAGCTTCCTTGGCCGGCACTAATGCACCATTCGCGCCTGTAGTCATGGCAGTTAGCTTAGTCGCACCGGTGACTTTGTCGTGGGTGGACGTTACCGTGACAATATTGTTCCCCGCGGCGCGTTCCATCGCTTTATAGATTGGAATGTACGTCAGTGCGGCAAGAAGACAGCCCGCCATCATGAGCTTCTTGCGGCCAATGCGGTCTGAAAGTGCGCCTACCACGGTGAAGAAAGGCATTCCGATCAGCACGGCGATCGCGACCACCTCGTTGACAGTTTTAGGATTCAGTTTCAGAATACTCTGCATATAGAACAGGGCGTAGTACTGGCCGGTGTACCAAACCACACCCTGACCGGCGGTGGCTCCGAAAAGCGAAATCAGGACGTTCTTCAAGTTCGGCCATTTGGTGAACGCATCCTTGAGCGGTTGCGCAGAAGTCATTCCCGTGCTCTTGAGTTGGGCAAAGATGGGCGACTCTTTCATCTTCAGGCGGATGTAGAGGGAAATCAGCACCAGGATGATGGAAACCAGAAAGGGAATGCGCCAGCCATACGCGGAGAAATCTTCCTTCGACATCGAGTATTGTGTCGCCAGAATTGCGATGAGAGAGAGGAAAAATCCCAGCGAGGCGGTGATTTGGATGAAGCTAGTGTAGAAGCCACGCTTGCTGTCGGGGACGTGTTCGCCAACGTAAACTGCAGCGCCGCCATATTCTCCGCCCAGTGCCAGTCCCTGCAAGACGCGGATCAATAGCAATGCGATCGGCGCAAACCAGCCTGCCGTGGCGTAGGACGGCAACAGGCCGATGGAAAAGGTAGAAAAACCCATGATTGTGAGGGTGACGATAAACGCATACTTACGCCCAACCAAATCGCCGATGCGGCCGAAGAAGAGTGCGCCGAACGGCCTTACCAAAAAGCCGACCGCGAACGTTGCGAGGTAAGCAATGTAAGCGAACGTATCGTTGCCTGGAGGATAAAACTTCGGGCCCAGGATGATTGCCAGGCTGCCGAAGATGTAGAAGTCGTACCACTCGATCATGGTGCCGACAGAGGACGCCATAATCACGCGCCAGATGCTGTATTCGACATTCCGCATCCCCGCACTCTGCGCAGCGTTCGCCATAGTTTCCTCCGTTACTGCGGGCGTAAGTCCCCGCGCCTTGATACCACGCAAAGCGATCGCCCTTCGCTTTGTGGTGTGCATTGTAACCTAGACTCGCGATTGCACAATCTTTTTCTGGCGGGACAATATGGCCGCTTGTAGGCAGGCATTCACGCTGGCTTACACTGTCAGGACGCTGGGATTCGAGGCGATAAGTGCGAGTAGATCTTCAGGTCAGTAGATCTTCAGGTCAGTAGAGGGCAGGGAAGTGGATCGAATCGAAGATTGTTCTCTCGATGCGAATACTTCTCAAAGTTTACGCCCGGGCGCTGAAAGGGCGCTTGGCAGCGTCGCCCTTCGCGACTCGTGCCGCTAGGTCATCAATCGAGGGCATGGATTCCGGAATAATCAGTTTTTTCTCCAGCGGTTGCACTCCCGAGCGAATCGCTTCCGTCAGCATTTCCAGCGCTAAGTCCGTGTTGGGACGGATATAGATTGTTGCGGCCAGAAGACCGCTGCGCAGCCACGATTGTCCGGTTTTCGGCAAGCCATCGCAGCCGGTGAACGGTATCTTCATCCACCGCTCGCGTTCGCTTTCCGGAATTTCCGCGAATGCCTTTCTAGCGCCTATTGCCATGCTGTCATCCTGCGCTCCCACTAAATCGATGATCGTTTCCTGAGATGTGCGAAGGCGCATCCACGAACTCATGGCGCGATGCGCGCCCTCTTCGGTCCAATTCGCGCGCAAGGTCTTCACTTGAATGTTGCCGGGTTTGGCCAGGTTCATTCCCGCAGAGCGTTGTTGCGCCGCCGAGCTATTCGCGGGACCTTCTATGTACATTACCGATCCACCACTCGGCAGTAAGGCCGCAAACTGTTTTCCCTGAATCTTGCCGACTTCTTCATGGTCAGAGCTGATAGAAAAGACCGGAACTTGCGTCGACTGTCGGAGCTGCCGCAAATAATCCGCCTCATGGTTTAAGACGACCCAGCCAATGTCCGCCGCTACTGCGGCACGGGCCACCTGCGGAAAGCCAGTTCCGCCGGCCGGTTCGAATATGATGGCGTCCGGACGCGAAGCGGCAGAGCCCTGGATGAAGTGCAGTAACTGCTGGCTTTGCGTCACCGCGTCGTTGTTGGCGTGGACGATTTGAACATCCACTCCCAAGCGCCCCGCAGCCTTTTCAGCCGCTCCCGCCTGCTCCCGCTGATAATCGTTGTCGTTGTTCGTTAGCGAGACTAGAAAGCTGAGTTTTTTCATTCCTTCACCCAGCTGATCATATGTCAACGCGCGAATTAGTAATGATAACTAGAGTAACCGTCGCGATAAACAATTTGGGAAGGGCGGCGCGCACACTTGTCTGCTAAAGCAAACTCCCAAATCTGCCTCCTAAATCGAGGTCGAACCCGATCCAGAGGCTGCAGCACCATTCCCTCAAACCTTAGCCAAATTCGTTTCCTGCTGCACGGACACCGCCGCCTTGCGCAGCGGTTCGGCGATTGCCTTCATTACCTTTTCGAACCCGGCGAAATCGAGCGATTGAGCGCCGTCGGAAAGCGCCCGCTCCGGGCACGGATGCACTTCAATAATCAGCCCATCCGCACCAACGGCTACCGCCGCGCGTGAGACTGCCGCAATCAAACTTTGTTTGCCGGTTCCGTGCGATGGATCCGCCATTACCGGCAAATGGGAAAGATCGCGCGCCAGTGCTACGGCCGCCAAGTCGAACGTATTGCGCATCTCCGTTTCGAAGGTCTTGATCCCGCGTTCGCAGAGCACAACCTGGCTGTTTCCTCCGGAAAGCAAATACTCCGCCGCTAACAGCCACTCCTTAACCGTCGCGGACGGACCTCGTTTTAGCAGTACCGGCTTATTCACCGTTGCCAACCGCCGCAGCAGCGCGAAGTTCTGCATGTTGCGCGCTCCCACCTGAAGCATGTCCACATGCTCACAAATAATGTCCACATCCTCCGTGCTCATCACTTCGGTCACCACCGGCAGTCCCGTTTGCTCCCGTGCCTCGCGCAAAATCTTCAACGCTTCCAGACCAAGCCCCTGAAAGTCGTACGGCGAAGTCCGCGGCTTATAAGCTCCGCCTCGAAGCATCGTCGCTCCAGCTTTTTTTACCGCGTGCGCTGTGCTTAGCAACTGCTCGCGGGATTCCACCGAACAGGGTCCGGCAATCAGTACAACTCCCGCCCCCCCGATGGCGACACCGCCGACGTTCACCACTGTTCGCTCCGGCTTGACCTGCCGGCTGACCAGCTTAAAAGGCTGAGCGATGGCAACCACGTTCTCGACTCCAGGCGCCACCAGCAATGCTTCGATCTCGTGCCGCCGCCCATTTCCCACCGCCGCGACAATTGTGCGCGACACTCCCCGCGTAACATGCGGTTGATAGCCGGCCTCGCGAATGCGTTCGATTACATGCGCAATCTCCGGCTCGGTTGCCTTCTCGGACATGTTGACGATCATCGATTTGCTCCTGAACTGCGGAATCTCTGAACTGCGGAATCCCCGAACTGCGTAATGCTGCTGCCTTTGCCAAAAGCAAAGGCCGCGATTATTGCATCGCGGCCTCTAGTTGAACTTTGCGTGAATTCAGGTGATCAGGTTGGGTTCGATCTCCTCGCAAGTTCAGCCGCAGCCGCTACCCTGGTAAACCAGCGGTAGCGAAACGGCTCACTAAACGAGACAAACCTCACCATAAAGACACTCCTGCCTCTCATTTCGAAAACTCGGCGGCATTCCAGCCCGCAACAGCTATTGTATCGAACTGGCGGTGTTTGAGAACACATTGTTGGCGTTCGATCCGATCAGGCGAATCGTTCCTACCACCAGAACCAGAATCACAGCCAACATTACCGCATACTCCGCAATATCCTGTCCATCATCTTCCGACCAGAGTTTGCGAATGATTTTCGACATCTGTTCCCTCCGATATCCCTGCATAGGTTCCCTGAAGAGGGAAGACTGCAATAGAAGCAACCATCATGCCGCAGCCCGTAAGGGCTTGTCAATTGTGGAAATCTCTTAATTGATGGGCACAAACCGGCCATTCCGCGTCGAACACGGCCTTACCTACCACGGCGGAGTCCGCGCGAGGAATCGCTTAATGTAAACTATCCAACACGCTGGCCGCGAATTGTGAGATCGAAAACAGCAATTAATAACTACCGACTTGGTGCCAAAAACAAAATCCGGCGCTGCTAGCGCTTCCGCCATCGGAGTTCTTCACAACAGACTGGTATCGAACCGCCGCGTCGAAACTCTTTCCAACTGGTTCGCCAAACTTCTTCCTTCAGGCGTGCGAGTGCTGGATGTGGGCTGTGGGGATGGGACCTTATCCGCCCTCCTGAAACAAAAGCGTCCCGACATCACCGTGCAAGGTATCGACGTACTTCAGCGCCTTCAAACTCATATTCCAGTAGAACTCTTTGACGGTTCCACCTTCCCGTTTGCCAGCGCCTCGTTCGACGTGGTTTTGTTTTCCGACGTGCTGCACCACACTGTGGACGCGACCATTCTGCTGCGTGAAGCGCGCCGGACTGCTACTCAACTCATCCTGATCAAAGACCACTTCCGCGAAGGACTAGCGGCCAATACGAGACTCCGTTTCATGGATTGGGTAGGGAACGCCAGGTTCGGAGTAGCATTGCCATATAACTACTGGACGCGGCAGGTGTGGCACACAGCCTGGCAGCAAATCGGACTCCAACCCGAACAGCTCGTGACCGATCTCAGCCTCTACCCGAAGCCGGCCGATTGGGTGTTCGGTGCGCAGCTTCACTTCATCGCCCTGTTGCGGCGGATATGATTGCTGACCGCTCGGTCGATTCTTCTTTAATCAAGAACCGTCCGGAATAATCTAGCCGTTGCAATCGTGATCGGATTCCCCTCATCTCCAAAAACTCATCGACAGCCTTCCGAGCGCCTTGCCAATATCCGTAGTCATCCAACTGGATGATGCCGCCCGGAACCACTTTGTCGTACAACGAATCCAGGCAAACCTTTACGCTTTCGTACCAGTCGCCATCGATGTGAAGAACCGCGATGCGCGATAGGGGAGTGATCGGAAGGGTTTCTTGAAACAATCCCTTCACGAACGTGACGTCGTCCGCAATATTCAGTCGATCGAATAATTGTCGCACTTCACCCAGTGTTCCCACGCATGTGCCGGTAAACAGATCGGCAATCTCGAAATCTGGATCTTCTCTACTAGGAGCTGGTAGCCCCTCAAACGTATCGAACAGCCAGAGGTTTCGTCGCGATCCCAGCTGCCGAAGCGTCAGGGCCATCAGTGCCGCGCTTCCACCCCGCGCACATCCGCACTCGACAACGTCACCCGCAATATCCCCCTTCGCAACATAGCGCAGGGCGCGATACAACCCGCGCAAACGCCCCACGCTGCACATGGTCTCGGTGCGAACTTGGCGATAGAGTGAAGCGAATTCGGAGGGAGAAATCAGGTTCCATGTTTCCGCCAACCGCCGCAATCCCGTGTCGATGACGAGTCGCGGGTCGCGGGCACGGTGCAGGATCTCGCGCCACGGATGCTGATCCCGGCGCGGCCTCGTCACTAGTTCTGTCTGCAGGCTCATCGCCGCCGCAGCCCCAACACGCTCATGAAGAAGCTCGCGAAAATTGTCTGTGCTCCTAACGTGAGCAACAGCGCCGCCGGAATCACCAGCCGCATCGTGTGCGAGTAATCGAGCGCGCCAAAATGTTTGCTCCCCCACGCGCCCACCGCGTACGCAGAGGCCAGCAGTCCGGCAATCATCAGCCCGGCGCCCACCACCAGGCCGACTTCCAGAGTGATATAGCGGAACAGCCGGTCCAGCGCCGGATCCGGCGGCAGCAATCCTTCCGTGATGGCAAACATCTTGGTGAACACCGCGAATGCCATGGCATGAAATCCCAGCATCACGAAGGCAGCCGCATACACCAGCGTGTGAACGTCAAACGTGATGCTCCCTACCGGCCTCGGTCCTGGCAGCAACCACAAGCCCAATAAGAATCCCACCACCATCAGAGCCATTCCCGGATACAGAAATAACCACCGCGGGCTATACAGCAGAAAGAAGCGCAACGTTCGCCACCCGTCGCGCCACGTCCGCAGATGCGGAGGCCGGTTGCGCCCGTCCGGTGAAAGCGTCGTCGGAACTTCCGTGATCCGCAGCCGCAGCAGCGTAGCCTTCACCACCATCTCGGTCGCAAACTCCATGCCAGTCGTGCGCAGCCCCATGCGCTCGTACGCATCTTTACGGAATCCCCTCAGCCCGCAGTAAAAATCTCCCACCGGACTGTGGAAGAACAACCTTCCAATCCTTGTCAGCAGAGGATTTCCGAAATAGCGATGCAGCGCAGGCATGGCATGTTTCTGAATCCCCCCGCGAAAACGATTGCCCATCACCACATCAGCCCCCGCCCGCAACTGCTCCACAAATCGCGGAATGTGCCCAAAATCGTAGCTGTCGTCCGCGTCTCCCATCACAATGTATTTTCCCCGCGCCCCCGCGATTCCTCCCATCAAAGCGTTGCCGTATCCCTTGGCCCGCACATTTACCACGCGCGCTCCCATTCGCTCCGCAATCTCGACCGACCCGTCGCTGCTCCCGTTATCGGCCACAATCACTTCTCCAGCCATGTTGGCCTCGCGCATCGCCCGTACCGCCTTGCCTATGCAGGTCTCCAGCGTTTCCGCCTCGTTCAGGCAGGGCATCACCACCGACACTTCGATGGATTCGGACTCTTTCACCGGCATCGCCACCGGCTGATAATTTTGTTCCGCTCTGAGCACTGCGCCCACGATTGACCTCCCTACACAGCTTTCATACTCCCGCTTGAATTACCGGAATCATAACAGCGAGCCGTCTCACTTCGTTCGATCGCTCCTGCTGCGACCCCCGCACATACTCCCATCGACAAGTAAAACACCGCATAATATCGCTCCTCCCAACTGGGCAGGATCAGGAAATGAAGCCCCGCATAGGCCACTGCCACCGCAAACAGCACTCGCATTTGTCTCGAGATCGCGCCGATCGCCCCCAGCAGCAAGAAGGGCAAGAAGAAACTATTTGCTATTAGGGTGATGCCCGTTCGGAATGCGGAAAGGTAATCCCTGAAGGAAAATTGCGCAGCTATCTCCGCCGGTGCGACCGGCGCGCCTATAAACGCCCGGTAATACAGCATTTTGATCCCGTAATCCCCCGCGAAGTGATTAATGCAGAGTACCGACCCAACCGCAACCAATGACAAGACTCCAGCTTTGAAGATATCGATTCGCTTTTGCCACCAGCACGCCAAAATCGTTGGCCCGGCTAACACCACGAAGTCGGTCCGAAAAAAAATCGACGCCAGCAGCAGAGCGATCCCAGGCGTAAATTTCTGCTTTTCAAAGATCAAATACAGCGCCCCGAATGCGATCAACGTGGCCAGCGCATCCGGCGTAGGATCCCGTCCCATGCTGGCGAGCGGAGGGCTCATCATCAACAGGACTGAAACCGCGGCCGCGAACATTGGTTTTAGATAGTTGCTGAGCCACAACAGGACAAGAACGCCCAGCAGGAAATATGAGCTCGCCGAGATCAAAAATCCCGACTTCACCAACCCTATCCCCGTCTTGCTGACCAGCCACAAAGTTTGATTGTAGAGCGGGCGAATCGCGAACAAGGGAAGGAATTCGGCGTACCGGTAAGCGCTTGCCGCTCGCCCCTGGCGCGATTCATTCTGCGACGCAGGCGCCCCCGGTTCTTGCCCAAGAAGATTTTCCCGTTCTCTCTTCGGCACTGCTCTCTGAACGTCGCCATAGACGCGCTGATGAACTCGAACTATATCGGTTTCTTCCATGAGCAACGCGTTGCCCATGTATTGAATCGCATCCACGTCATAGATCGGTTTACGATAAAGATGGATCGAAATCCCACCCAGTATTAAGACATACAGGAAGAGAACAGCCGCCCGGGCTCCGCTGTTTCGCCCTGATCGAACCAATTGCGGCTCTCGAACCGGAATCGGAATTGCCGCACTTCGCGCTGCGCTCATCCCAACCTCTACTTTCGAAGTGCTGGTAGTTTCTCACAACCAAACCTATTAAGGAACGCAATCGCCCCTTCCAATTTCCCCGACTTGATGCTCAATTCCTGCAGCCAGAATCTGTTAGCCTAATAGCCCAAAGGCACCAATCCTTAGAAGAACATCCGCAATTAACCCAGGAGAAGGTTCTGTCCGTAGAAAACGCCACAAAAGATCTTCCCGTCAGATCTTTTACTGACGACCTGCGGCAGCATCCCGCCTATCGTCCGGATATAGACGGTTTGCGTGCCATCGCAATCATTCCGGTTGTGATCTTTCATGCTTTCCCCAGCCTGATGCCCGGAGGTTTTGTAGGGGTTGATATCTTTTTCGTGATCTCCGGCTTTCTGATTTCAGGCATCATCCTCAAAGGCCTGCAGCGAGATACCTTCAGCTTCTCTGCTTTTTACTCGAATCGTATTAAGCGAATCTTTCCTGCGCTACTCCTCGTCTTGGCTTCCTGCTTCGTATTTGGCTGGTTCTTCTTGCTTCCCGGCGAGTTTGCGCAATTAGGCAAGCACATCTTTGGCGGCGCAGGGTATGTCGAAAACTTCGTACTTCGCCGCGAGGCAGGATATTTCGACACAAGCTCCTTCTTGAAACCGCTTATGCATCTCTGGTCCCTGGGTATCGAGGAGCAGTTTTATTTGACCTACCCGTTTTTACTGTGGCTGGCTTGGCGGCTGCGCCGTAACCTTCTCGCCGTCATCGTGCCTCTGGTGCTGATGTCGTTTGCCCTGAATCTTTTTAAAACCATGAGCGATAGCGTAGCCAGCTTTTTCCTGCCTCAAACCAGATTCTGGGAACTGTGGACAGGAGGATTCCTGGCCTGCATCGGAATTTCCACCCAAAAGCTCGAGACCTTTCCGCAAGCGGCCACAGTGAAAAACATTGTCTCTGTCTTTGGGGTGCTCCTCATCGCATTCGCCATATTCCGGGTGCACGAAAACGCGTATCCCGGCTGGCATGCGCTCATCCCCGTGTGCGGAGCATCTTTGCTGATTCTTGGCGGGCCTTCCGCGTGGATAAATCGGCACATCCTCTCCCACCCTTTTGCGGTTTTTGTGGGATTAATCAGCTATCCCCTGTATCTCTGGCACTGGCCAATTCTGTCGTTTCCCCGCATCGTCAGCGGCAGGGAACTAACTTTCACCGCAAGCGCTATTGCTGTGACCCTGAGTTGTCTCTTGTCATGGGTAACCTGGCGCTTCGTGGAAAACCCCATCCGATTCGGCCGCAGGACGTGGACAAAAACGGCCTCTCTAGTTTTGCTCTCCGTAATCATTGCCTTTGTCGGCTACACCACTTTCCGTCAAGATGGCTTTGCGGTCAGGTTCAAGAATCTTCCCGACGACTTGGGCAAGGCCCATCCGGAGCAATGGTCAACGCCGGAATGCCGGAAAACTGTCGGTAGCGACGAAATGGAATATTGCCGCGGCGGTGCTCAAAGTCCAGCAGATGTAGTGCTCATCGGCGATTCCCACGCAGGCTCCTTGTATCGGGGGCTCGCTCCCGCCTATGAACGGCGTTCGCACGTACTCATGAACATCGGGGCACCTGGATGTGTTCCTTTTTACGATACCGCTTCTTACTCGGTAGGTATCAAGCAAGATATCAACTGCAAGTTGCTAGTGAATCGTATGCTTGACTTTGCTGCAACCAGCCCTACTGTGAGGACCATCATCATTTCGTTTAGGGGGCCGGAAAATATATTGGGAGACGACTTCGGGGAGGCAGCTCTAGGAGAAGCTCCAAAACGGATAGCATGGGATGGAGCTCCACAGATCTCCAGCCAAGCTGAGGTGTTTACTCTCGCGCTAAAAAATACCGTTGCCCGTCTGTCCTCAAGCGGTAAACAGATAATTTTGTTTATTGATTGGCCAGAGTTAGGGTTTGACCCAAAATCGTGTCTACCCCGGCCCGTTAAATTCTTTTCAAATCCCCGTGCCCTGTGTGGCGTCCCCCGGGCCCAAGTAGACTCCCGGAATAGAGTTTACAGAGCACTCATGTTCCAGCTAAAAAAAGATTTCGCAGGGCTGCAATTGTTCGATCCCTTTCCTTATCTGTGCGACTCCTTCGCATGTTACGCGATGAATGATGGACATCTCCTCTATCGCGATGGCGATCATTTGTCCGCCGCAGGCGCGGCGTATCTAAGCGACAAATTCCTTTTGGAAGAGCCGCCTCTAAGCCCGTAGAAATAGTCGCGATTGTAAAACGCAGCTGCCTTACAATCTTCCCGTGACCCTTCTCCGCAACCTCCGCGTCACCCTGGAAATGATCAAGTGGGAGCACTCCATCTTCGCGCTCCCTTTCGCGCTTTGCGGAGCCATGCTCGCCGCCTCCGGCCTACCCACTGCCCATCAACTATTCTGGATCGTCATTGCCATGATTGCCGCCCGCTCCGCCGCCATGGCATTCAATCGCCTCGCCGACGCCGCTATCGACGCCGCCAATCCCCGCACCAGCACCCGCGCCCTTCCCGCCGGGAATCTTTCTCCTGCCTTCGTCACCACGTTCGTCATCGTTTCCAGCGCCATCTTTATTGTTGCCGCCTCCCAGCTGAATCGCCTCGCGCTGTATCTCTCGCCGCTTGCGCTCGCCGTGCTCCTTCTCTACTCCTACACCAAGCGCTTCACGCGCTGGTCGCACATCGTCCTCGGTTTCGCCCTGGGTATCGCTCCTTCCGCGGCCTGGATCGCGGTTCGCGGTTCCCTCGATCCTCGCATCCTCCTGCTCACCGCCGCCGTCACCTTCTGGGTTGCCGGCTTCGACATTCTCTACGCCTGCCAGGATTTCCAGTTCGACCGCGACGCCGGACTCCATTCCATTCCCCGTTACCTCGGAATCTCCCGCTCTCTCTGGATCGCGCGCGCCTTCCACCTGATCATGTTGCTTTTGCTGATCGCGTTGCTTCCCGCCTTCGCTCTGGGCAAGCTCGCCTTCTGCGGCGTTATCGCTGTCGCCCTGCTTCTGTTGTACGAGCACTCCCTGGTAAAGCCCGACGATCTTTCCAAACTCAATGCCGCCTTCTTCACCATGAACGGCGTCATCTCCGTAGTCTTCGTCCTCTTCATTGCCGCAGACTTGCTATTTCGAAAATAGAAATAATCACGCAGGGACAGCCGCCTCGGCTGTCCGCCGAGCCAAGAGTCTGGGACACTTTAGCGCCAGAGAAGGGAAGCGTCATACACGCAAAAACCGGAATCCCCACCCCCTGCGGCGGAAACTCCGGCTTCCCCATTCCCTCCGGTCACGAAGGGTCTGAAGATTTCGATCACAACTCCCGATCTCGCCTCCAGCATGCCGCCCCGCCCACAAAAATTTGTCAGAAGGATGTCTACATTTTGTAAAACCGCCGGCCACGGCTTTTCTTAAGGCTGCACGGCAAACTAAGCTCCCGCACCAGTTCCCTTAGTAACTCAATCCCACCTCTCCGAAACTGGTAGCATAAATATTCCCCCACATCCAATCGTGCGCAAATTGCTCCACCTCGGAATTCTTTTTCTCGCTCTCCCGCTTCTGGCGCAGAGCAATGCCGCAGACCTTCACCTCAAGGTCATCGGTCCCGGCGGCATCCGGATCAGAGCCTCTGTAGAACTCTCCAGCGACGCCCTTCAGTTCCACCGTTCCTTCTCCACCGACGACTCCGGAGAACTCACCACTCGCAATCTTTCCTTCGGCCGTTACCATCTCCAGGTGCGCAGCGAATCTTTTTCCGCTTACAACGGCGTGATCGAGATCCATTCCGCGCTGCCCAGCGAGTACGTCGTCACGCTCAACATCACCGCCCTCAGCACAGCCGTGAATGTCGCCGCCGGCGCCACACTTCTCGATCCCGAACGAACCACTACCATCAACCACCTCGACTCGAAAGCTATAGCCGACCGCCCAGCGTCGCTCCCAGGCCGTTCGCTACCTGACCTCATCAACTCGCAGCCCGGATGGCTCTTCGAAGGCAACGCCGTCCTCCACCCCCGCGGCTCCGAATATCAAACTCAATTCGTCGTCGACGGCATCCCTCTCACTGACAATCGCTCGCCCAGCTTCGGCCCCGAAATCGAAGCTGACGACGTCGACTCCCTTACCATCTACACCGCCGGGATCCCCGCCGAATACGGCCGCAAGATGGGCGGAGTCATCGAAATCAATACTCTTCGCGACGCTCACCCGGGCCTGCACGGCCAGACGGTTCTCTCCGGCGGCAACTTCGATACCGCCGCAGCCTTCGCCAGCGTCCAGAATTCATGGGGACCGAACACTCTCGGCGCGAGCGCTTCCGGTAACATGACGGCCCGCTACCTGAACCCGGTCGTCCCGGAAAATTACACCAACCGCGGCACCACCGGAGAGTTCTCTCTAAGCTATGACCGCGATCTCACTCCCAAAGATCGCTTGACCCTTAACGTCCGCCACGAGCTCGCACGATACGAAATTCCCAACAACCAGTTCCAGCAGTTCCCGCAGCTCGAAGATCCTCCCGGCACGGTGCCTCAGCTTCAAACTGCCGGTAATTTCGAGACCATCGGTATCGCTTCCTACCAGCACGTCTTTTCATCGAACGTCCTCGCCAATATTCACGGCATGGTGCGTGACAACTCCGCCGATCTGAATTCCAACAATGGCGCCTGGCCCATCGCCGCCTTCCTGCGCAACGATTTCAAAGAGGGATACATTAAATCCGCTGTTTCCATCCATCACGGCCGCCACGAATGGAAGGCCGGCCTTGAGTCCGACAATATTTTTCTTCACGAACATTTCCGCGACGTCATCATTGCCAGCCCCAACGATCCCAACTATCCCTTTGCTCCCGGCACTCCATCAAGCTTTGCCTTCACCGGCAATCATCCTGATCTCGAGCAGTCGGGCTTTCTCCAGGATTTGATTCATCTCGGCAAGTGGACCGTCAACGCCGGCCTTCGCTGGGATCACTACCAGCTCATCGTGAATCAGAACGCCGTCAGTCCGCGCCTTTCGGCCGCCCGTTATTTTCCAGCCGCCAATCTGATCATCCATGCCTCATACGACCGTGTTTTCCAGACTCCATCCTTCGAAAATATTCTTCTCGCCAGTTCACCGACCGTAAACTCGCTGAACCCCAACGTCTTGCGCTTGCCGGTTAAGCCTTCACACGGCAATTACTTCGAATTCGGCGCCAGCAAAAGTCTTATCGGCCAATTTCGCCTGGATGCCAACTACTTCCGTCGTTACGTGAACAACTTCGCCGACGACGACCAGATCCTCAACACGGCCGTCAGCTTTCCCATCGCGTTTCGCAAAGCGGTCATTTATGGCGCGGAAGGGAAGCTCGAACTCCCGCGCTGGAACCGGTTCTCCGGCTTCCTGAGTTATTCCTATATTGTCGGTAACGTTTGGTTTCCGGTCTCCGGAGGTTTTTTCCTGGGCGATGACGCCGTCAACGCCGCCACCCAGTTCACCGGCCATTTTCCCGATTCCCAGGATCAACGCAATACCGCGCGCGCCCGCATCCGTTACCAGCTAACCTCGCGCGTGTGGATAGCCGGCGGAACCGAATACGGCAGCGGCCTGCCCTTCGCCTTCACCGGGACCTATGACCAGGCTCTCGCCGAATACGGCCAGCAAATAGTGAACCGCATTAACTTCGCCGACGGACGCATCCGTCCGACGCTTTCCGTCGATATTTCGTCCGGCGCCGATCTTTACAAAAAAGAAGCGCGTTCTCTTCGCCTGCAAGCCGATGTAGAAAATATCAACAACCGCCTCAATGTGCTCGACTTCGCAGGCCTCTTCTCCGCCAGCGCGATTGCGCCTCCGCGAAGCTACTTCCTCCGCCTGGCCGCCACCTTTTGATAGGTGTCATCCTGAGCGAGCAATAATCGGCTGAAAGCCGATTATGCGCAGTCGAAGGACCCTACACCCTCTCGGTCACTCCGCGCCCCGCACAGGTGTTTCTAGTAAAGGTCCTCGCACTACGCCCGCTTAAAATACTGCACCGCCCGCTCGTGCTTCTGCGCCGCCACCCTGGTAGAAAAAGTCCCCAAATTCTTTCGCTTACCCGTCTTCGCATCTTTCTTGCGGGAATACAAACGATACTCGCCGGATTGTAGTTTGCGAATCATGTGAGAAAAAGATGCGGTTGCCCATTCACCGGTTGGCAAAATAAAAAAGACCCTCGCGGGTCTTAATTTCCTTTGTGAACCTTAATGGCCTTAGTGCTTAACCGTTTCTAATCGCCATTGATCCGTGTAAATCCGTGGCCGACACTGCTAACTTCCCGCAACCATCTCCTTGGGAGCTCCACCGTCCACGTCGGCCTGGTTGAACACAACATTGGCTCCCATGTGTGCCGGCCGGGCGGCCAGCATTTGCTCCTTGCGGTACACCAGATTACTGGCATTGAACGTCGCCAGCTCAAATCCATGCCCGTGAGTAATCGCGTCTGTGGGACAAGCCTCCACGCAATAACCGCAAAAGATACATCGATTGTAATCGATGTTGTAAACCTTGGCGTAGCGCTCGGCGCCGCTCACCCGATGCTCCGCGGTGTTGTCGGCGGCCTCGATATAGATGCAATTCGAAGGACAGTTGGCCGCGCAAAGAAAACAGGCTACACATTTCTCCAGCCCATTCTCGTCGCGCTGCAACACGTGAGCCCCGCGAAACCGCGCCTCGATCCGCGCCCCGCGCAGCGGCCCTTTCCCATCGGGATAGTTCTCCACCGTCGTTGGCTGGAACATCTCCATAAAAGTGATGCTCATCCCTTTGGCGATGGCAGCAATATTTTTCAGAACCGTCATATTCCGTCCAGTATACCGGATAGCGCGCGCACCTGGCGGGATGGGATGCCCGGCGGCCACGAGCACGCTGAAGTTCCCCAGGGAAACGGCCGATAAAGATTGAGTAGCCGCGCCTATCCACGCTTGCGCGGCGTCGACGGCCTATGGCTTCAAGCGGCGTTAGTCACGGTAGCACTCGATCGATTTCGCAGCGGCTCCAGGCAGCTACCGATGAGTTGCAAAAACTCGAGCAGTTAGTGGTCTCAGGCGATTGCGCTCCCCGCGTTCTCACCGAATTTCGCGGCGCCGTCGACAGCATCCGCCAGACCGCGTGAGCGGTTCAGCAGTGGACCGAGTTGCAAAGTCAGAATTGCGATCCCTACATCGTTCTCGGTCTCCTTTCCGAAGAACGCGTAAGACGCGCCGCTCAACTCAGCCGGGATTTGACCATCGATCTGCAATCTCTGGAGGTAGGCGTCGAAACCGAAGGCTTGGATAAATTGTTTCAAGCCACTAAAAGCCTTTACGAGGTGCTGGCTCCACTATTTCGAAACAATATGTAGGGGCATTCCTATTATTGATTTCAGACTATTAAATAGTCGACTATCGCTCCATCGCGTACGGATGCCGCAATTTCCGCTCCCCAAAAACCTTCACCAGCAGTGCGCCAGAAATAAATCCGCCGACGTGCGCCCAAAATGCGACCCCTCCCATATTTTGCCTTTGAACAGCCAGCGCAGTGGCCGTCCCGCTCAGAAAGTTCAGCACAAACCAATATCCCAGGATGATCCACGCCGGCACCCACACCACAAATATAAAGAACCACGTCAGCACTCGCGCCCTCGGATACAAAACAAAATAAGCCCCCAGCACACCGGCAATCGCCCCGCTCGCTCCCACCGCAGGCGCCGACGAATACAAATTCACGATCACGTGCGTGCTCATTGCGAGCACGCCTGTCAGCAGGTAGAACACGAGATATTTAAAATGTCCCAGATAGTCTTCGACATTGTCTCCAAAAATGTACAGAAACCACATGTTGCCAATCACATGCATCCACGAGCCGTGCAAAAAAAGCGAAGTCAGGAAGGGAATCGCGACCACCGCCGCCGGATATTTTGCCGAGCCCGCCAGAAGCGCCGCCAAATGGGACGGCACCACCCCAAACTGAAAAATCAATGCGTTAAGACTCCGCTGGTCCAGCGCGGCTTCGAAGAGAAATATCAGCAAATTTAACGCAATCAGGAAGCGCGTCACCCACGGAGTGCTATACCGCGGCTGGTCATCACGAATAGGAAGCATAAGAAATCTGTTAACTTAGTAATCGGGTAATCGTACTAGAACCAGCTCGGAAAAGTTTCCCCCTGAAGAGAGTATTCAGATTCGTATCAGGGTACGCCTTCAGGCGTACCGTAAATGCCAGGGTCCCAAATCGCCTTTAGGCGCTGCCAACAGTTACAGACACTGAAATACCAAATCCTCCCCATGAATGGCGTCATCATCCTCGACAAGCCCGCAGGCTGGACCTCCCACGACGTGGTCAACCGCATGCGCCGTATTCTCGGCCAGCGCTCCATCGGCCATCTCGGCACGCTCGACCCGCTCGCTACCGGCGTCCTTCCGCTCGTCACCGGCAGCCTCACCCGCCTGGCGCAGTTCTACATCTCCTCCGAAAAGACTTATGAAGGCGTCATCCGCTTCGGCTTCGCCACCAATACTTACGACGCCGACGGGGAACCCGCCGGCGAGGCTCTTTCGGTCAGCCCGACACTCGACGAATTACAAAATATCTCGGCGCGATTCGTCGGAGTCATTCAGCAAGTCCCCCCGCCGTTCTCCGCCAAAAAAATCCACGGCGTCCCCGCTTACAAGCTTGCCCGCAAACAACAAGAAGTTGTGCTCAAGCCGGTCGAAGTCGAGATTAAGGAACTTGCCATCCTCTCCGTCCAGGCCGACCGCGCTCATTTCCGAGCCCGCGTCGCCTCCGGAACCTACATGCGCTCCGTCGCCCATGAAATGGGCCAAGCCCTTGGCTGCGGAGCCCATCTAGAAACATTGCGCCGCACCAGGGTAGCGGAATTCGACATAACCCAGGCACACACCATCGAAGAAATCGAGAGCCATAAGAACGGTTCGCGAAAAGTTGCTCTGCGAGAATTTAATCTCGATGAAGCAATTGACACTCAGGAAGGAAATTATCATTCCGACCGCAGCTTCGCTTTCACGAAGGGAAAGGGAAGCGGAGTCGAGAGCCTGCCCCGAGCAAGCGAAGCGCGCCGAGGGGAACCTGCTGTCGATGGCGCCATCGAATCACTCTTCGTCCATCCCCGCGAACTTCTGCCTCAGCTACCGTGCGTCACCGCCGACGAACCCACTGCCGCCCGCATCCGCAGCGGACGCCCCATCAATCTCCCCGAACTCTCCCGCGCCCGCCAAGTCAAAGTATTCGCCGGCCAGCGCGACCTGATCGCCATCGCCACCCGCGTCGCCGGCACGCTATTCCACCCCAAAATCGTCTTCCCCAGTTAGTGCTGTACTCACCATCCGGCCGAGGGCCCGCGAGTTCATGAGGGACGCACACTCGTGTCCGTCGCTGTTGACTTTGACCCCATACACTGTATTGACTTCGACCCGGTTCAATGCTAATATTCCGCCCGCACTTTGTTCCCGATGTAATCCTCCCGCCCCGCAAGCTGGGCTCTCAGGATTTCTGGTGCTAGGTTAGGCCCCGCCATAGGAGGCCGCGGCTTCCGAAAGTCTGACGGGTTTCCGAGCGCAGTTACAAGGAGTCCCTGATCATGAAGCGCACGCTTCTTCTTCTTCTGGCCGCATTGTCTCTCGCTTTGCCGCTCGGCGCGTTCGCCGACAACGTGGATTTCTCTAACAACGGCGGTACCCTCACCGGAAGCTCCGCCGGACTCACCCTCTCCGGCTCCATGCTCACCGAGGTCGTTGGCCTCAACGGCAATGGCCCCATTCAGGGCGACCTGGGCACCGTGAGTTTCACCACCGGTTCGCTGCTCTCCGGCAGCCTCGCGACTAGCGCCGTCTTTAACGCTGGCGGAAGCTTCGTCATCACCGGCAACGGCACCAATGGCGTTCCCAACGGCGTGATCTTCAGCGGCACCTTCACCAGCACCGTCACCTGGACATACTCGGGCGTCACGCTCCCTGACGGCTCCGAGATTTTCGACATCGCTGGCAACGTTGGGCCGGGCAGCACTGTTCAAGGCTACGCGGTCGTCAGCTCCGACGGGTTTACGACAGTGTCGGGAACTCTTGGCAGCGGCAACACCATCGTCTCCATCAGCACGGTGCCTGAGCCCGGCACTCTCGGACTGCTCGGCACTGGCTTGGCGGGCCTGGCAGGAATAGTTCGCCGAAAGAAGTTTTTCAGGCGAAACGTCACGCCTCCGCTATGACGGATTGCGAAGATTAATGTCTTAGTGGGAGGCGATCACACACCACAGGCTCCCCCAGCCTGTACTAGACGTGCATCTCCTGACGAATTGATAGAGCAAAACTCTCGACTGTCCGCAGCCTAAATGAGGTCATCCATGACCACCCGTCGCAAGCTCAACATCCGCAACCTTGTTGTCGCGTTTGCATTGTCCGTCGCGATTTTGACCGTCATAACACTACTCGCCACGCCCGCCGTCGCGCAGAATCCCGTACCGTTTATCGACCAGCCGCTGATTCCCGATGCCATCGCGCCCGGCAGTCCGGGATTTACCCTGACCGTGAATGGCGCGGGATTTGTTTCCGGCTCGGTAGTGAATTGGAACGGCAGCCCGCGCACCACGACCTTTGTGAGCGATCATCAACTGACCGCATCCATTCTCGCATCCGACACTACCAAGGCGTCCACTGCCTCAGTCACGGTAGTCAACCCCAATCCGGGCGTTTCCAATGCCCAGTTCTTCTCGATCGCTGTACCGGAGACGTCCATTTCTTTCGCGTCCGTAGCGACCTACAACTCCGGTGGCGTCTATCCTAGTTCTTTGGTGGTCGCTGATGTGAACGGCGACGGCAAGCCGGACATCGTTGTGGGTAGTTGTTGTGGTTCTGTCAGTTTGGTTGGGGTACTGCTCGGCAACGGCGACGGGACGTTCCAGAACGTGCTGATTGCGTATACAGAGTCCGGAGGACAGTTGAAGGAGCTCAGTTCGCTCGCCGTCGGGGATGTAAATGGGGACGGCAAGCCCGATCTCATAGTTGCCATCTGTTGCCTAAGCAACGGCGACGGCGCAGCTGTAGTGCTGCTAGGCAACGGAGACGGAACCTTCCAATCACCAGTAATTTACGACACGGGCGGCGGTGCGGCAACGCAGTTGGTCGTGGCCGACCTGAATGGGGACGGCAACCTCGACATCGCGCTCTCCAACTACAACAACAGTAACAACAGCACGGTGGCCGTGTTGTTGGGTAATGGCGACGGTACGTTTCAGTCCGCGTTAGCCTCTCCCGCCCCCGACGATGCCGGTTGTCTCACCATCGCCGATGTGAACCTCGACGGAAGGCCCGATGCGCTGGTCTGCAGCGAGGCTTCGGTAGCCGTGCTTTTAGGGAATGGGAACGGAACTTTCCAGTCGTTCGCTGGCACCAATTTCTACACCGGTTTCTGTACCCCCAACGTAGCGGTCGGGGACGTGAATGGCGACGGCTTTCCTGACCTGGTGGCGCCCAATGCGGGAGCCGATGGCTGCGGACCCGTTGGTTTTGCCGGCATCCTGCTGGGCAACGGTAACGGCGCCTTTCAGCCTGAGATCAACTACTTGGCGGTGGGCTACACGCGTGCTGGAGTTGGGGGGGCGGCCGTTGCTGACTTGAACGGTGACGGTACGCTCGACGTCGTCGTTGCCAGCGGCGAGGGTCTTTTTAGCCCAGTTCAGGGTTCGGTTGGGGTGGTTCTCGGCAACGGCGATGGGACCTTTCAGGCTCCCGTATCCCTCGGTGCCGGTGGTGTATTTACCAACCGTGTAGTGGTCGCAGATGTGAACGGCGACGGCAAACCAGATATCCTCGTAGCAAACGTCGGCTCCTCCACAGTCGGGGTACTGTTGAACAACACCGCAACATCCAAAGCCGTTACCAACACAGTTCTTGCATCCTCGCTCAACCCGTCGGTATATGGGCAGGCCGTTACTTTCACCGCAACCGTCACGTCCAGCGTCGGTACCCCGACCGGAACCATTCAACTTAAAAACGGTTCGGCGGTGGTAGCCAGCGGAACGCTCACGGGCGGGAAGACGCTAATCTCAATTTCATCTCTGCCTGCGGGTTCGGATTCGATTACCGCGACTTACCAGGGCTCCGCCACGTTCGCGCCCAGTACATCGGCTCCCCTTAACCTCGTTGTAAACATCGCCACCACGACAACCACTCTCGCCTCGTCGCTGAACCCGGCAGGCACCAGCCAGGCCGTCACCTTCACCGCGACCGTTACCAGCCAATTCGGCGGCGCTGCCACAGGCTCCGTGGTTTTCCTCTCAGGTTCGCAGACGCTGGGCACGGCTTCGCTCAGTGGGAATCACGCAAGCCTGACCACCTCTTTCTCCGCCACCGGAACCTATTCCATCTCCGCGAAATACAATGGCGACGGCAACGATACCGCCAGCACTTCGCCCGTCTTGCGGCAGGTAGTGAACAGCACTACCAAGTCCGCAACTTCTACGACGCTAACCTCCAGCCTGAACCCCTCGATCTACGGTCAGTCGATAACATTCAAGGCCACCGTAACGACTGCGGGATCCATCGCGCCCACCGGAACCGTGAACTTCACCTGGAGCGGCTACACCATCGGCACCGCCACGCTCAACTCCAGTGGCGTGGCCACACTCACCAAGTCCAACCTAAACGTCTATACCTACCCCCTGGTCGCGGCGTATTCCGGGGACCCAAACAACTTGGCGAGCACCTCCATCGTCCTGAACCAGGTCGTGAAGCAAGCCACCAGCGCGGCCACTCTGACTTCATCACCCAATCCATCAATCCAAGGTCAAGCCGTGACCTTCACCGCGAAGATCACATCGCCAACAGTCGTACCCACCGGCCCGGTAACCTTCAAGGTGGGGAACACGGTTCTCGGAACCGCGCAACTCAGCGGCGGCAAGGCAACCTTCACAACCTCCACGCTGCCCGTCGGCTCAACCATCGTCACCGTGACTTATCCGTGGAACTCAAACATCGCCAGCAGTTCGGCGTCGATAACGCAGACTGTGGGGCAATAACCAGGATGGCCGTAGGCGAGGCCCTCCCAGAAGTAGTGTCCGATAAGAAGTATTATGTAAAGTGTGCGCCCGGCAACTGCACCGTTAGCTAATAACCTCGACCGATCCCGCTGGCGCCCACTCCTGAATTCCCCGGTCTAAAGTAGCCAACTTTCCTTTGTTATGGATCGCAAGCG